>Ga0256829_1000163_pt1 | contig 85822 bp, 85 predicted proteins | sample 131447metaG_FD_185979 | JGI IMG/M metagenome (GOLD analysis project Ga0256829, IMG submission 185979) | Hydrothermal vent microbial communities from Lau Basin, Pacific Ocean - 131-447 | ecosystem: Environmental > Aquatic > Marine > Hydrothermal vents | place: Pacific Ocean: Lau Basin | collected... | reverse complement strand
CCAAACAGAACCTGAGGTTAGTGTAATGAGAAAGTATACCCCCAAAGACAATGTACAGGCAAAATCCTACTACACAGACCGCTACTGGGTCGCCCCGCGAGTGCCAAGAGCCGCAGTGGAAGAGGGTACACACTTTGCCGATGTCGTCAAGACAATGTCAAAGTTTGCCAAAGAGAGTTACATCGAAATCGGTACACTTGTGATCCATATCGATGCAAAAGAGAACTTCGAAGCGATCAAAACGCTCAAAGAGCAGTGTGGTTACACACAGTGTTCTGAGCAAAGTGCAGTGGACTACCTTGCTCAGAGTGGCGAGTTTGAGCTCTTCTACCAGTTCCTCAACGTTAACGAAGCCAAGCGTGTACGTATCGTATGCCGTATCAAACAGGGAGAGGCGATAGAGTCGATCGTGCCTCTGTTTAACTCGGCAAACTTTGCAGAGCGTGAAATGTTTGATATGTTCGGTATCAAAGTGAACAACCATCCGTTCCTCAAGCGTATTATTATGCCGGATGACTGGGAAGGGCATCCTCTGCTTAAAACCTATCCGCTGCATGGTGACGAGTTTGCATCGTGGTATGAGGTCGACAAGATCTTTGGCAAAGAGTACCGCGATATCATCGGACCGGAAAACCGTGACCCTGCACGTATCGACCGCTATGATACAAAGCGTTTCTCGAGAGTCGGTTACGAAGTGCCGTTCGGTGCAGATATTTCCGAAGGTGAAAAAGAGCAGCCGATTGAATACAGCGAAACGCTGCTGGTTGACTATAACAAAGACTCCGGCAAACAGCTGGATCACAGAAAGTAAGGGGAGAGTATGCAACAGCCAAACAAATTAACACCGTTCTTTGAAAACCTCAACTTTGAACGTGATGACAATACGATGGTGATCAACTTCGGTCCGCAGCACCCCTCTGCGCATGGTCAGCTCAGACTGGTTCTCGAGCTTGACGGCGAGCAGGTGGTCAAAGCGTATCCTGACATCGGATACCTCCACAGGGGTATTGAAAAGATGGCAGAAAATATGACCTACAATGAGTTCCTGCCGACAACGGACAGACTCGACTATATCGCTGCGACATCGAACAACTATGCGTATGCACTGGCGGTAGAGAAGCTGCTTGGCATTGAAGCACCAAGACGTGCACAGGTGATCCGTACAATGCTGCTGGAGATCAACCGTATCATCTCCCACCTCTTTTTCATTGCCACTCACGCACTTGATGTCGGTGCGATGTCTGTCTTCCTCTATGCATTCCGCGAAAGAGAGTTCGGAATGGATTTGATGGAGGACTATTGCGGTGCGAGACTGACTCACTCTGCGGTACGTATCGGCGGTGTGCCTCTGGATCTCCCTGACGGTTTCATTGAAAACCTGATTGCATGGTGCGACAAGGTCGATCATGAAGTGAAACATACCTATGAAGCACTTCTGACAGAGAACCGTATCTGGAAAATGCGTCTGGAGGATGTAGGTGTCATTTCCGGAGAAGATGCGCTCAACTGGGGATGTACCGGTCCTATGCTCAGAGGCTCGAATGTCAGGTACGATATCCGTAAAGAGGAACCGTATGAACTCTACGGTGAGCTTGACTTCGACATTCCTGTCAGTGACAGATGTGACTCCTATGGACGCTATATGCTCTATATGCAGGAGATATACCAGTCTACGCGTATTCTCAGACAGCTTGTACCGATGTACAAAGAGAGTAGCCCTGAGCTGATGGCACACGCACCGCAGTACATCTCCGCACCAAAAGAGGAGATCATGACGCAGAACTATGCGCTCATGCAGCACTTTGTTCTGGTTACACAGGGAATGCGTCCGCCAAAAGGTGAAGTTTACGTTCCGACAGAGTCGCCAAAGGGTGAGCTTGGTTTCTATATCAAGTCAGAGGGGGAACCGTATGCCTACAGACTCAAGTGTAGAGCACCGAGTTTCTTCCATACCGGCCTGCTGCAGGATATTCTTGTAGGTACATACATTGCTGACGTCGTTACGATCATTGGGTCTACCAATATCGTATTCGGTGAAGTCGACCGTTAAGGAGAAGAGCGTATGAAACGATATGATTTAAGACATTTGCACGACGATTTTTACGACAGAATGGCAGAACTGATCGACCAGGGACTCAAGGTCGGTGAAGTGGGCATCTTTCTGTTTGAAGTGGGAGATTTTTCACACATTCAGCGCTCTGCAGACTTCATCAAGGAGCTTGGACACGATTTGATGAACTCATTGAAGTTCAATGAAGTCGACTGGACGATCGTAGTCAAGAAAGTGGATGAAGCGACACGCAAGGCAAGAGCCGAAGCGGTAGAGAAAGCGCGTATCGAAGCAGAACAGAAAGCGGCAGAAGCGGCAAAAGCAGCGGAAGAGAAAGCCAAAGCAGAAGCTGCCGCAGCTGAAGCGAAGGCAAAAGAAGAGGCTGAAAAAGCTGCTGCCGAGGCCAAAGCGAAAGAAGAAGCTGAGGCTGCCAAAGCGAAGGCCGAAGAAGAGGCAAAAGCCAAAGAAGAGGCTGAAAAAGCAGCGAACGCAAAAAAGCCTGCCGATAAAAAAGCACCGGCAAAAAAGGCTGCTGACAAAAAAACGGCTGCAAAGAAAGCGGAAACATCCAAAGGTGACGATCTGACAAAGATCAAAGGGATCGGTAAAGCCTATATGGAGAAACTCAACAGTGAAGGTATCTATACTGTTGAAGATGTTGCCAAAATGACAAAAGAGCAGATTGAAATGATGGAAGAGAAATACTCTTTCAAGGGCGACTTCAAAGAGTCTGTGGCAGATGCGAAAAAACTGCTGCAAGCAAAGGCTAAATAATGTCACGGGTAGTATTCTCTACTTGGAGGGGCGAGTTTGTCGACAACCGCGGTAAACCCTCTGACAAGTGGGATGAATCGGGGTTCAAGCTTCCGGAGACCTATGACGGCGATACCAAGTCCAAAGCATTTATAGGATGGGACGGTGTGGCGATCTTCCATGAAGATATCGATGCCGTAGAACTCGCTTCGAAATATGCAGCACAGTACCAGGAGTATTCTGAAGCCTGCGGACGTTGTGCACCGGGACGCTGGGGCGGTCGTATTCTTTACGACTTGCTTGACAAGATCGCAAGGGGAGAGGGGACATATGACGATGTCTCCCACCTTAAAGAAGTATCTGAAACCATGATGGTGACCTCCAAGTGTGAGATTGGAAAAACCGTACCCAAGCCGATTTTGGATTTGATGGAGCATTACAAAGAGCAGTTTGATACCTGTATCGAGGCACAGCAGCCCTCCAAGCATTATAATGGCGATACGTCCTATATTGCAAAGGTAACGGCTCCATGTACAGATATGTGTCCTGCCCATGTCGATATCCCTGCCTATATCGAGGGTGTGCGTGATATGATCTTTACCGATTCACTGGCTGCAACGCGTCAGACGATGCCGCTTGCACATACCTGTGGACGTGTCTGCCCCCATCCGTGTGAAGATGCATGCCGCCGTGCCAATCTTGATGAGCCGATTTCCATTATGGAACTTAAGCGTATCGGTGCAGATTATGAGACAGACCATGCCCTGCCGTGGCAGCATCCGTTTGAAGTGCAGCCTCCGCGCAACGATGGCAAAAAGGTTGCCATTATCGGTGCCGGGCCTGCCGGACTGACGGCTGCATACTATCTTGGTATTCAGGGTATTCATGTCGATATTTTTGAAGAGTTGCCGGTAAACGGCGGTGAAGTGGCTGTCGGGGTACCGGAGTACCGTATGCCTGTTGAGAAGTATAACAAAGATATTCAGCTTGTACTCGATCTGCCGACAGTACATATTCACAATAATCACCGTGTCGATGCAGAGCGCCTTAAAGAGATTGACGCCGAGTATGATGCAACATTGCTGGCATTTGGTACACGTCTTTCCAAAAAGGTACGTGCTGCCAATGAAAATCCGAAAATGAAAGGATACTGGGGTGCGATAGCCATGCTCGACAAGGTGAATCTATGGAGCAAATATGGCATCGGCTCTCCAGCCTCCAATGAACTGAAAGACAAAGTCGTTGTCTGTGTCGGAGGCGGGTTTACTTCCATGGACGTTGTACGCTGTTCCATCCGTGAGGGTGCGAAGAAGGTTATCATGCTGTATCGCCGTGATGAAAAGACGATCATCCGCAACACGACCTATGAAGAGTACCACGAAGCAGTAGAAGAGGGTGTAGAATTCATCTTCCACTCAGCCATTGAAGAGATATTCGATGACGGTGAAAAAATTACCAAACTCAAAGTAAACCGTTTTGAACTGGTTCCCGATCCTAATGGCGGAAGACCTCAGCTTCAGAAGATCGAAGGAGCCGACTTCGAGATCGAGTGTGACTACCTGATCCCGGCGGTTTCCCAGTCAGCCGATCTGCAGCTACTGCCCGAAGAGTGGAATATCGAGCTGACCTCATGGAATACAATTTTGACCAACGGAAGGGACTTTATGAGTTCACGTCCTGGACTTTTTGCCGCGGGTGACTGTGAATACGGGCCGATGACCATCGTCAACGCTGTTGGTCAGGCACGCCGTGCCGCATCGGTTATCAGCCGTTACATTTACGACGGAAAGGTGAGTCTGACAGATGAGGAAATTATGGAAGATCACCTCAATAAGCTTAAAGTCTATGACAAAAGCGAGAAGATCACCGGATGGATGCCTGGATTACCGCGTGCGGTAAGTGAAAAACTCAGTGTGGATGAGCGAAAAGACAATAACAAAGAGGTCAATCTCGGTTTCACAGGAGAAGAGGCAATAGCCGAAGCGGAGCGTTGTATGCGTTGTTATTATATTTCAATGGTGGCGGTGTAGCATGGGTGTACACAATTCAATCAATACCGGAAAACCGATCACTGTTACGATAGACGGCAAAGAGTGCAAAAGCACCTTTGGCAAGACCATACTTGAAATTGCCAGAGAGAACGATATCTACATCCCTACGATGTGTTACCTGACAAAAGTACAGCCCATAGGTTCCTGCCGGATGTGTGTTGTCAACGTTGAAGGTGTCGACGGCATGATCCTCTCGTGTCAGGAAAAGGCTGTTGATGGTGCAGTGATTACGACCAACAACGATGCTCTTTTCAAGGAACGCCAGAACATCATGCGCCTCTATGATGTCAACCACCCTCTTGAGTGCGGTGTGTGTGACAAAAGCGGTGAGTGTGACCTCCAGAATAAAACAATGGAGTTTAATGTCGATACCCAGCACTTCACTGCACGGGACCAGCACAGACCGGTAGAGAACTGGGGCTATGTTTCTTACGATCCGTCACTTTGTATTATGTGTGAAAAGTGTGTACGTGTCTCTACAGAGATCACAGGTGATGAAGCACTGAAAGTAAAATTTGGCGGTTACGGCTCGACAATCATCAATGTCAAAAAAGAGCGTAACTATGCCTCATTGGGTGAAGCTGCAGCAGTTTGTCCTGTAGGTGCACTGGTTCAGACACACTTTAAGTACACGACAAATGCCTGGGAACTTGAAAAAATCCCGTCAGCCTGTCCGCACTGCGGCGGCGGATGCCAGATGTACTACGAAGTCAAGCAGGATAAAATCTACCGTGTTACCAATGAGTTTGAGTTTACAAACCTCTGTGGTGCGGGCAGATTCGGTTACGACTACGCCAACGAAGGTGTCACCAAAGATGCACAAGCCTTTGAAGCGGCGGTAGAGGCGTTTAAAAAGGCTGACAGTGTTATCTTTGCACCGCAGATCTCCAATGAAGAGGCGCTGATTCTTCAGAAGCTCAAAGAGAAGCTGGGTTTCAAGCTCATATGTCACGAAGCACGCGCTTACCAGAAATTTATGGAAGCTTATGCCCAGGTCAGCGGCAAACATCTTTATGGTGGAAATCTCAAAGATCTCTCTAAATCACAGGGAATCATTATTCTGGGTACGCGTATTAACAATGACTCTCCGACACTCAAGTACCACATCAATATGGCGAGTAAATGGCAGCGTGCGCGTGTAGCCTATATGCACCCTATCGAAGACAGTGAGATGCAGCATATTGTTACTCAGTTCATCAAGTATGAAGCGGGCAGTGAAGAGGGCGCTGTCGCGTTACTGGCATATACATTGCTTTCTGATGCCGATATCCCGGATACTGCACGACAGGCACTGGATGACCTTGATATAGGTAATCTGAGTGCCGAGAGCAACATCGGCGAAGAGGAGCTTGAAGCGCTGAGAAAATCACTATTGAAGCGTCACGGCTTCTCTTTGGTTGTGGGCGAAGACCTCTATGCGCATCCCCGTGCGGAACAGATTGCAACATGGGTAGCCCTGCTCGAGCGCTATGCCGGGTTCAATGTCATTTGTGTACCGCCTGCCGGCAATGCGATGGGAGTTTCTCTTGTCTGTGACCTCGATGATACGGTTGAGGGAAAAACCGTAGGATACAACGTAAAGGGTGACTTTACCCTCTCCGCACTTGGAAACGGTGACCTGGACATGCCGGCACTTAATCAGCAGGAAGGAACCTTGACAACGGTAGACAAACGCGTTGTGCCAATGCATGTAGCACTTCCTTATGGCGGCTACGTGCTCAATGATATTGCCAATACACTCGGACTCAGAGCAGCCTACACTATTGACTATACTGCACAGCTGCCTGAAGAGAGCGGTTTTAAAAGCGTGGCATTTGATGACCTGCCCGAATATTTCGATACGGTTGGAAATGAACACAGAGGCTATCTGCTTGGGGAAAAAGAGTGTGATACGCAGCTGAACATTGAAGAAGTTGGAGAACTTGATACGTTTGATGGTGCGGTGATCTATCGCTGTAACCCTGAAAACCAATTTTCACCCTTTACCGCAAAATCGCCATTGCTTTCTGAAGAGGCTGTACTGACAGGATCACAACAGTTTGCGGCAGTAACAAAACTCAAAGAAGGGGATGAAATCCGGTTTGAAGTAGATGGTGTAACCTTTACACGTGTGTTTAGGATCGATACAGCAATGAAAGGAACGATAGCACTAAATCCTACATTTGACATGGGATTAAGTGCATCTTTGCTATCCTCTTACAGATTTAGCAGACTGTCATTCGAGAAGAGCAATAACGACAAGATAGGAAACAACGATGAGTGAAGTTAAAACAGTAGAGAATATGGTCTCCATCACAATCGATGGAACGACCTATCAGGCAAAAGAGGGGGAGTACATTCTCAACGCAGCACGCGCGAACGATGTATTCATTCCCGCGATCTGCTACCTGACACGATGCAGTCCGACACTGGCATGCCGCCTCTGTCTGGTTGAAGCTGATGGTAAGCAGGTGTATGCCTGTAATGCCAAGGTCAAGGACGGTATGGAGATTACGGTCGATACACCGAATATCCTTGAAGAGCGCCGTGCCATTATGGAGGTTTACGATGTCAACCATCCGCTGCAGTGTGGTGTGTGTGACAAGAGTGGGGAGTGTGAGTTACAAAACTACACGTTGGAACTGGCAGTCGATTCACAGAGTTATGCCATTCAGGATACCAAGCGTGAAGTGAAGAACTGGAGTACCGTTCTGCATTACGATGCCGCGCTTTGTATTGTTTGCGAACGTTGTACGACTGTTTGTAAAGACATGATCGGTGATGCGGCGATCAGTACTACCAAAAGAGGCGGAGAGCCGCTTGACAAGGCGTACAAGGAGACGATGCCCAAAGATGCTTACGCGATGTGGAACAAACTGCAAAAATCCATCATTGCACCAAGCAACGGTACAGACTATACCAACTGTTCGGACTGTGGTGAATGTACTGCGGTATGTCCTGTCGGCGCACTGACAGGGCGTGACTTTGTCTATACTTCGAATGCATGGGAACTCGAGCGTGTACCGGCAACCTGTGCACACTGTAGTTCCGGCTGTCAGATCTATTATGAGAAGAAGCATACTTCCGTCTTTGACAGAAGCGAGAAAATCTACCGTGTCACCAATGAGTGGAACTATGTCTCCCTCTGTGGTGCAGGACGTTATGGATACGACTTTGAAAACAGGGTAGAGAGTAAGGACGAAGCGGCATTCAGTGCTGCTGTTGAAGCATTCAAAAAAGCTGAAACAATCCGCTTCAATTCAGTCATTACCAATGAAGAGGCGTTGATGTTGCAAACGCTCAAAGAGAAAATGGGTGTAAAACTGGTCAACCCTGATGCAAGAGCGTTTCAGAAGTTCCTTGGCGCCTATGCAAAAGCTGCGGGGCAGTCACTTTACAGCTATGACTTCAAGGAAGTAATGGCGACAGACTTTGTTATCAGTGTGGGGGCGTCACTGCGTAACGACAACCCCAATGCGCGTTATGCCTTCAACAATATTCAGAAGATGAACAAAGGTGCTGGGCTCTACTTCCATCCCGTAGGTGACAACCTTGTGCCTACATTCGGAAAAAATGTCGAACTCTTTACGCATAAAGTAGGACTGGAAGAAGCGGCACTCTATCTTGTACTTGACCTCTTTGCCGATAAAGAGAAACTTCTTGAAGATGTCAAATCCTATCTTGACAGCTTCAAGACCACTACAACAAAGACAGTCAAAGAAAAAGTGATGAAAGATGTCACTGAAACCGTTATTGATGAAGAGACGGGAGAAGAGAAACAGGTCACGAAAAAAGTACCTGAAATGGTCGAAAAAGAAGTGACTGTCGAAAAAAATGCTTTGGTAGAAATGCTTGGGAAAGAGAGCGATGCATTCGATGCGGCTTTTGAAAAAATGATGAAGAAGAAAGAGAGTTTCTCGATGATCATCGGTGAAGATCTCTATTTCCATGACAGATACGAGAATATTGCGAAACTTATCGCACTTATTGAGCAGACAACACCGATACGTGTTGCAATGATCCCTCCAAAAACCAATTCACTGGGGGTTGCGCTTATCTGTGACCTCGATGATGAAGCAACGGGATACACAGTCGGCTACAATGAAAACGGGGACTTCAGACTCTCTGCACTGGGTAACGGTGATCTTGATATGCCTGCTATGAACCAGCAGGAAGGAACACTGACCAATATGCATAAGCGTGTCACACCGACAAATGCGGCACTGGAGTACAAGGGTTATGAACTTAACGATTTGATGAAAGTGCTTGTCGGTGCACCGGAACTGACAGTGGACTGGACAGAAAAACTGCCGGTTTCAAAGGGCTTTAAAAGAGCGAAGTTCGATGACCTTCCAAACGGTTACCTCAACGACGGTACCGAGAACCGCGGATATGCGCTTGAGAACATCACGTGTGAAGCCGAAGTGGTTTCGGTAGAGAAGATCGATGAGAACGGTGTGCTGGAGGGTGAGATCGTTTACCGCTGCAACCCTCAAAGACAGTTCAACGACTTTACCGACAAAGCGCACGAGATCTTCGAAGGTTTCGGACTCTATGCTGCGCCGGAGAAAGCGAAAGCACTTGGTGAAAAAGTCGAGATTGACTTTGGCGACCGGAGTATTACCGTAGATGTCATTGAAGATGATCGCATGGAGGGAGATATCACTGCACTTGCCGATTTTAAGAGCGAAGCAGATGTCTACAGCCTCTTTGGGCCGTCGCGCTACAGAAAAGTAACGATAAGAAAGGTGTAATATGGAAGTAGTAAGCTATAGAAGCGTTGAAACGTTCGTACAGCATATTCCGGAAGTGACAGCATTGGGTGTATGGATCAAAGCCATCATTATTCTTGCAGTCATCTCTGCGATTGCGGGATTTGGTACCTATGTGGAAAGAAAGGTACTTGCATTTATGCAGCGAAGGCTTGGCCCTATGCATGTCGGTCCGTATGGATTGCTGCAGATTATTGCCGACGGAATCAAACTTTTTACCAAAGAAGATATCGTCCCGCAAAATGCAAACAAGTTCATTTTTATGGTTGCACCGGTGATCACTGCGGCGACGGCGTTTATCGCACTCGCAGCAGTCCCGGTATTCCCTGACTTTACGATCCCGGAATGGATCCCTGTTATTGGCGGCACTTTTGTACCTTCCATTGCAGCAGATCTCAATATCGGTATCCTGTTTGTACTCGGTATGATGGCAGCCGGTCTTTACGGTCCGTTACTGGCAGGTATGGCACAGGCGAACAAGTGGGGACTGATCGGTGCGGCACGTACCGCAGTTCAGTTTCTCTCTTATGAAGTGGTAACCGGGCTTTCCATTCTTGCTCCGATTATGATTGTCGGCTCACTCTCCTTTGTTGACTTCAATGCAGCACAGGCCGGAGGTATAGCAAACTGGCTTGTATGGAAGCAGCCAGTTGCCTTTGTTCTGTTCCTTATTGCAGGTTTTGCCGAAACGAACAGAACACCTTTTGACCTGCTTGAGCATGAAGCGGAAGTGGTTTCCGGATATGCAACGGAATATTCAGGAATGCGATGGGGGATGTTCTTCATTGGAGAGTATGCCAACATGATTACGATTTCTGTCATTGCTGCAGTTGTGTTCCTTGGCGGTTACAGTGCAGATGGCATGGGTTGGTTATGGATTATGCTGAAAATTGCATTTTTCTTCATGCTTATGCTGTGGGTAAGAGCCGCATGGCCGCATGTAAGACCGGATCAGCTGATGTGGCTGTGTTGGAAAGTATTAATGCCGATCGCAGTTATCAACGTGGTCATCACCGGTATAGTGATGATGGTATAAGGAGCAGTCATGGGTTTAGAACAATTTAAAAACAGAAACGTAGGCCAGCAGGAGTATGTGATGCTTGATTTGGAGCATACCCCTCAGTCGCCAATGGGTAAATTCAAACAGGTGGTCAAGCGAACGTTCAAGCCGGAGCTATTCGTAGGACTCGGCGTTACGATGCGTGAAATGATCAATGCCCTGTTCAGAGGTCAGATGCACACAATCAAATATCCGTTTGAAAAGTTGCCGATCTCACCACGCTACAGAGCGATTCATGAAATGCTCAGACTGCTTGAGAGCGGCCATTACAGATGTATCGGTTGTGGACTGTGTGAGAAGATCTGTATCTCCAACTGTATTACGATGGATACACGGTATGATGAAAATCAGCGTAAAGAAGTGAGCGAGTATACGATCAACTTCGGACGCTGTATCTTCTGTGGATATTGTGCTGAAGTGTGTCCTGAACTGGCGATTGTCCATGGACAACGATACGAGACAGCATCTGAGCAGAGAGCGAGTTTCTCACTCTTTGAAGATATGCTTACACCGATAGACAAACTCAATCTGCAGCAGGAGTACGACGGCTTTGGTGCCGTAACGCCGAATGCAGATGAGAACATTAAAAAAACGCCGTTAGCGTATTAAGGAGAACATATGTATGAAGCAATAGCCTTTTACCTCTTTTCGGCACTGACCATCGGGCTCTTCCTTATTACGGTAATGAGCAAGAATGTCCTCTATGCGATGACATCGTTGGCTGCCGGAATGGTTTTGATTTCCGGATTTTTCTTTATCCTGGGAGCAGATTTTCTTGGCGTAGTCCAGCTGATCGTTTATGTCGGAGCAGTCATGGCACTTTATTCGTTTGCCATGATGTTTTTCGATGCAACACGTGACATCAAAGAGAAAAATACACCGGCAGCATTGATATTCCTGCTTGGCGGTTTGAGTGCACTGGTGCTTGTCTTGATCTTTGCAGGTCCGATTCACTCCGATGCCATCCAGGCGCTTTATCCTATGCATGAAGGTGTAGGCAATGCCCAGGATGTCGGTATTGTACTCTTTACAAAGTATCTTGTACCGTTTGAAGTGGCAGCAGTGATGCTGCTGGTTGCAATGATTGCAGGGATTATCCTCGCTGGTAAGAAAATGGATCAGAGTTTGACCAAAGATACCAGCGTAGATGATGCAGATGAAATTTTGAAACAAAAGGATGCAAAATGATTGGCCTGACTGATTATCTGATCGTATCGGCGATCCTCTTCTCCATTGGCCTGATGGGTGTGCTGAGAAGAAGAAACCTGTTGATGCTCTTCTTTGCAACAGAGGTGATGCTCAATGCGGTCAATGTCGCATTTGCAGCGATTTCACACTATTATAACGATCTGACAGGCCAAATGTTCGCATTCTTCATTATTGCCATTGCGGCAAGTGAAGTGGCGGTCGGTCTTGGTATTTTGATCGTACTCTATAAAAAACACGGCAGTCTCGATCTTGATGATCTTGCAAGTATGAGGGGGTAAGTATGGAAGGTTTAGTATATATCGCGCTCTTCGCTCCGTTTGCAAGTTCACTGTTTGCAGCACTGTTCGGAATGACTGAGCGGAAGATTTTTGTCGGGATTGTCGCTTCAACACTTCTGGCCACATCGTTTATTGCTTCTGCGATGCTCGCGTTCTATGTCTATGGTACAGGGAATGCGATTCATGTAACGATGATGGACTGGATAAGTGCGGGTGATTTGCATATTCCGTTTGGTTTTATTGTTGATCAGGTTTCCGTCACCATGATGGTTGTAGTAACGTTGGTATCTACAATTGTTCATATCTATTCGATCGGATATATGGATCATGACAAGAGTTTCAACCGCTTCTTCTCATATTTGTCAGCGTTTGTATTTTCAATGATGATCCTTGTGATGTCCGATAACTTTGCCGGACTTTTCATTGGATGGGAAGGGGTTGGTGTCTGTTCATGGCTTTTGATCGGTTTCTGGTATCATAAACCTGACGTTTCAAGAGAAGAGAATCCTTCTATTTCACCTTCATGGGCTGCGAATGAAGCATTTATCATGAACCGTATAGCAGACCTTGGAATGTTGATAGGCCTATTTATTCTTTACTGGAACATTGGAAGCCTTCAGTATGACAAGGTATTTGCAGCAGTACCATTCCTTGACGGTACCGTGCTCAATGCGGCAGCTCTTGCACTCTTTATCGGTGCGATGGGTAAATCAGCACAGTTCCCGCTGCATACCTGGCTTACTGATGCCATGGAAGGTCCTACACCTGTATCTGCACTGATTCACGCAGCAACCATGGTTACCGCGGGTGTATTCCTGGTTATCCGTGCCAACCCGCTTTTCAGTCTGACACCTGAAGTAAGTTACTTTATTGCAGCATTGGGTACCTTCGTTGCCTTCTTCGCTGCATCGATGGCACTGGTGAACAGAGACTTGAAGCGAATCATCGCATTCTCTACACTTTCACAGCTTGGGTATATGTTTGCAGCAGCGGGTCTTGGTGCTTACTGGATCGCACTCTTCCACCTTGCAGCACACGCTTTCTTCAAAGCATTGCTCTTCCTGGGTGCAGGTAACGTCATGCATGCAATGCATGATGAACTTGATATCTTCAAGATGGGTGGATTGAAAAAAGTAATGAAGTGGACATACCTTTATATGGGTATCGCATCCCTGGCATTGGCAGGTATCCCGTTCTTTGCGGGCTTCTTCTCCAAAGATGCCATTATTGAGACAGCATGGAATGAAGGGACAATCGTACTGTGGGCCATTCTTGTCATCACTGCGGGTATGACAGCATTCTACAGCTTCAGACAGGTATTCCTGACCTTTGAAGGGGATGAGCGCTATAAAAAATACGGTATCCATCCGCATGAAATGTACGGATATGTACTTGTAGCGATGTCTCCGTTGGCAATTCTTGCTATGGTAGCAGGATTCGGTATGAAAAGTTTCGAACACTTTGTAACCAAACTGCTGCCTGATTATCACATGAGTGAGCATACGCATCACATTGCATGGTTCCTTGGACTGGTTGTTCTGGCATTTGCCGTCAGCGGTATTCTGCTGGCATATAAAAAGTACTACCATGGCCTCAAGCGTGATGAGCAGCTGGAAAACAGCTGGTATTACAGACTGCTTGCGAATCAATACTATATTCCTGTGCTTTATGATGAGTTCATTGCCAAGCCTTATGCAATGATCTCCAATGCAATGTGGACAAAAGTTGACATGAAGATTGTCGATGCAACGGTTGACGGTATTGCCAAGTTCCTCTACAAAACTGGTGATACTTCAAGAAAAATGCAAACGGGTAACCTTTCCAACTATCTGAACTGGATGGCAGTTGGTGCGGTATTACTCTTGGTTGTCGCGGCTATATCCGCAGCAGCGATAGGTTAAGGAGAGATAGATGGATAATATTTTAAGTGTATTGATTTTCTTCCCTGCAATTGCTGGATTGCTTGGATTTGTAGTCGACAAAAAGAGTGCAAGGGCATATGGTATCACAGTAGCTGCTATTGAATTCCTGCTCTCTCTTTGGCTCTGGTTCAGTTTTGATACCGGTAATGCGGGTATGCAGTTTGTAGAGATGATCCCGCTGATCCCTGATTTCGGTGTTAACTACTACCTTGGTGTGGATGGTATTTCACTCTTTATCATTCTGATGACGACACTGATGACGCTCATCGGTATGGTAAGTATGAGCATCGAAAAAGATGTCAAAAATATGATTATCACGCTACTTTTCCTCGAGATGACGATGGTCGGTGTTTTTGTTGCCCTTGATGCGATCGTGTTCTATCTCTTCTGGGAACTCTCTTTGGTACCAATGCTTTATATCATTGGTGCGTGGGGAGGGCCGCTCCGTGTTTATGCGGCAGTCAAGTTCTTCCTGTATACCTTTATGGGATCACTTGTCATGCTGGTAGGGATGCTTTTTGTCGCCTATGTATACCACAGCCTGACAGGCGTATGGAGTTTTGCGATCACAGACTGGTATGCGCTGGTACTTCCGGTAAATTATCAGCTTTGGCTTTTCGCGGCATTCTTCCTTGGATTTGCTATTAAAGTGCCGATGTTCCCGTTCCATACCTGGCTTCCTTATGCACACGGACAGGCACCGACAATCGGTTCTGTAATCCTTGCTGCTGTATTGCTGAAAATGGGTACTTACGGATTTGTAAGATTTTCTCTGCCGATGTTCCCGGATGCATCTGTAATGATGATTACGCCAATTGCAGTCCTTGCGATTATCATGATCATCTATACAGCAATGGTGGCGTATGCACAAAAAGATATGAAGCAGGTCATTGCATATTCATCGGTTTCCCATATGGGTATCATTATGATCGGTATTTTTGCTATGAATGCAGAGGGTATCGGAGGTTCTGTCTTCCAAATGCTCTCACACGGTATCGTATCGGGTGCACTCTTTATGCTTGTAGGTATTATCTATGACAGAAGACATACAAAACTGATGAGTGAATTTGGAGGATTGGCTTCCGTCATGCCAAAGTATGCTGTTATCTTCGGCATTATGCTGATGGCATCAGTGGGGCTTCCTTTGACAATCGGTTTTGTCGGTGAATTCCTTGTCCTTCTTGGATTCTATGAGATCTCTCCGGTTATGACGGTACTTGCTGGTACTTCTATTATCATCGGTGCGGTCTATATGCTTTCAGTCTATAAAAAAAGTTTCTTCGGTCCTGTGACCAAAGAGGAGAATAAGACACTTAAAGATTTGACGCCAAGAGAAACATGGTCCCTGATTCCACTGGTTGCCATTGTTGTCTGGCTTGGTGTCTATCCAAAACCGGTGCTTGATCCGATTAACAAGTCTGTAAATGCTATGCTTGTCTTTATGGAAGAGAAAGCGATTACAGCGGAAGCAAAAGATATTATTAAAGTACCGCAGTCAGCAACTACTGCAGGGGAGGTGAAGTAATGTTTGAACCAATTAAAGTAAGTTTGGAGAGTCTGAACCTCGTTACTCTGGCACCGATGCTGATTGCCATCGCCGGCGGCCTGGTTATTTTGATTCTTGACCTGATCAACAGCAAATTGCACAAGTCACTCTATGTGATGCTGACGATCCTCATTTTAATCGTTGATTTTGGTGCGACGATCGGTCTGAATGTCAACGAGCGCGGCTTTTTCGATGTTATGCTCATCGACGGTATCTCTATCATATCACAGTTGCTGATCATTGTCGCATCGATCCTCTTTACGCCGCTTGCCCTGACGTCGAAGCGTTTCCATGAGTACTCATACCCTGAGTTCTTTGCGCTCTTCCTCTTTATGGTAGCAGGCTTCCAGTTCATGGTGGCAAGTGATAACCTGATTTTGATCTTTGTCGGTCTTGAAACGGCATCACTTTCACTCTATACACTGATTGCACTGCATAACAGAAGCAACTCTTACGAAGCTGCAGTCAAGTACTTCACTATGGGTGCACTTGCAGCAGGCTTCTTTGCAATGGGTTCTGCAGTTGTATACGGCCTTACCGGTTCAATCGAACTCTATCAGGTTGCACAGGTGCTTTCAGTACGTATGGGTGAAACCGGGATCATGGCAGCGATTCTCGGATCGTCTGTGCTTTTGATGGTTACACTTGCTTTTAAACTCTCACTCTTCCCGTTCCATACATGGGCACCGGATGTGTATGAGGGAGCTTCCGCACCGCTTGCGGGATATATGGCGATCGTACCGAAAATTGCAGCCTTTGTCGTTGCCATTAGAATTTTCGGTATGTATATTGACCTGGGTATTGAATGGGTCAGAATTATGATCCTTATTCTTGCAATTGTAACCATGACACTGGCTAATGTTATGGCATTGGTTCAGGAAGATGTCAAGCGTATGCTTGCATACTCCTCCATTTCACATGCAGGATTTATTATGGCGGCAATCGCACTTGACACAACTGAGGGGACAACCAGTATTTTCCTTTACTATGCACTCTTTATGTTCACCAACCTCGGTGCGTTTGCAATGCTGTGGATCTCTCGTCACAAGGTACGTAGATTCGATAAGCGTTATGACCATCCGTACTCCAAGTTTTCAGGTTTGGTACAGATTATGCCGATGGGTGCGGTGATTATGGCACTCTTTATGCTCTCACTGGCAGGGGTGCCTCCATTCTCAGTCTTCTGGGGTAAGATCTATGTCATGCAGGCAGCAGTCAATGCCGGATATGTATGGCTTGCGATCGTGATGGGGCTGAACTCGGCAATTGCAGCATACTACTATCTGAAACTGATAGTCTATATGTTCCTTAAAGATCCGGTGAAAGATATGGATACGGTTTATTACAACCTTTCCAAACCGCTCATGGTTGTGATTGGGCTTGCAGCTACGGCAACGATTGCTGCGATCTTCTATGTTCAACCGTTGGTTTCTTACCTCTACTACATGATCTCTGCATCAGGGTATTGATGCAATAATGTCTGGTGCTGATGCACCGGATATATCTATTATTTATTTGTCAACATTTTCCAAAAGTTTCTGCGTAATAGTTTTCAACTCTCCCCGAACCACATTTTTAAATTGTGACCGGTTGAAGGTTTCCTGGCGTTTGGCGAGGCGGCCGGTATTGATTGCAATTTTTTCTTCAAGAACAGATTTGGTGTAAATGCCGTCAAGGTAGGCAAGTGTCTCTTTAATCCCAATAGCTTTCATGCAGTTTGGACTGCGGGTATATTTTTTTTCAAGAGCAATGATTTCATCAATAAGTCCCTCTTGCAGCATCTGTTTTGTTCTCAGCCGAATACGCCTTCGCAGTACTTCTCTTTCCCAACGAATTTCAAACAGGGGGAGAGGTTCGTCTATGACCGGCTGTGGCGGATTTGCCATAAAATAGATACTGGGCATTTCTCCGCTTGCCAGATACACTTCCAGCGCTTTTTGTATTCTGTAAGTATCACCGGGTGGAATGTGGCTCATATACTCCGGATCAACGGACACAAGTTTTTCGTAGGCATTTTTTGGATTTTGCATCTGATACATCACTTCTGCATGCTGTTCCTCTGAGAGAGAAGGCAGCCTGCTGACGCCCTCAAGGAGCATCTTCAGATAGAAACTGGTACCGCCTACAATAATAAGGTTTTTTCCTGTTTTTTTACAGGTTTGACGTACACGCCTGTAGAGGTCAATGAATGTGGTGACGTCAAAAGGCTCATCTGGAGAGAGAAGGTCAATACCGTAGTGGGGAATACCCTCCTGCTCCTCTTTGCCGGGCTTTGCGGAAACAATATCGACCTCTTTGTAGATGGCAAGGGAATCAAGAGAGAGGATGATGGCATCTCTTTGCTTTGCAACAGCAATAGCAAGTGCTGTTTTCCCTGATGCTGTAGGACCAATAATGGCAAGTTGCTCAAAACGCTTCATAGTGTAATCATAACACTTTCATGTTAAGGTGAAGGGTTAAGTGCGAAGAGGGTAGAATTGTGCATTCATTTTTTGGAGTTTTTATGGGTCTGTTTGATAAAAATAACCGTTTTAATATTGCCAATCTTATTACCTTTGGAAATATTGCATGTGGTGTTGCGGCAATGTATCTGATACAGCAGAACAACTTTTTTGCTGCCATTGTACTTGCCTGGATTGCCGGTGCATTTGATATTGCGGATGGAAAGGTCGCGAGAAAATACAATCTCTCCACAGAGTTCGGTATTCAGCTTGACAGTTTTGCAGACTTTCTTTCCTTCGTAGTGATGCCTGCTTTTTTGCTTTTTTATGCAGTCAAATATTACACGGGGCTCTCCGGGACAGCAGAAGTCATACTCGGATTTGTTTTTATCTGGTACATTATTTCCGGACTTAGACGGCTTGTTGAGTTCAACCTGAAAGTTGATGCAGGGGAAGTTGCCAAATATTTTGAAGGTGTCCCTACACCGCTTGGTGCCATTTTGCTCTGGCTTGTCTATTTGATGACAGCCTATGGCGTATTGACAAACGGCTATGTCGTTGCTGCACTGGTACTGGTAATTGCCTGGTCGCTAAATTCCAAACTGAAAATACCGCACCCGTAATGCATGAGGAGCAAATAGTGAAAAGCGGAAAGACGGAAAAAAGTACCGTTGCCCAAAAACTGAGAGATTTTTCCGAATTGGTCATGTTTCAGCATTCAATCTTTTCGCTGCCGTTTATTTTTATTGCAATGCTGGTAGCAGCTGACGGATGGTTTGGATGGCGACTCTTGCTGCTCGGCACGCTTGCAGCGGTCAGTGCACGTAACTTTGCCATGGGTGTCAACCGCTATCTTGACAGGGATATTGACAGACTCAACCCAAGAACGAAGAACCGTCCCTCTGTAGACGGCAGGGTAACATCGGCACAGATGATCGGCTTCATTCTTCTTAATGCTTCAGCCTTTGTCATGGTGGCATACTTCATTAACGCCCTTGCATTCAAACTCTCTGTCCCTATTCTGATCGTATTGGGAGCTTATACGCTTTTCAAACGCTTCTCAGCACTGGCACACCTTATTTTGGGAGTCAGTCTCGGGCTTGCCCCGATTGCCGGAGCCATTGCGGTACTCGGAACCATTCCAATGTGGTCAATACTTTTGGCAGCAGGGGTAACGTTTTGGGTAGCGGGATTCGATCTGCTTTATTCACTGCAGGACATGGCGTTTGACAAGGCACATAATCTGCACTCTGTCCCTTCGCGTTTCGGGGCTACCAATACCATGCGCATCGCAAGAGTATTCCACCTGCTGACAGTGCTCTTCTGGTGGGCATTTGTGCTCTCTGCCGGACTTGGCCTCTGGGCAAAAACAGCAGTGCTCTTTTCGGCACTCATGCTTGGGTATGAACATTACCTTGTCAACAAAGATTTTACAAAGATAGACAGAGCCTTTTTTACTGTCAACGGCTATCTCGGGTTTGTGTTTCTGATTTTGATTATATTGGAGGTAATGTAAATGGGTGAAACGGTAGTTTGGCTGCTGGCAGCAGCGGTAATCATAGAATTGGTCATGCTGATGATCTGTTACAGCAGCAATAGAGAGTTGAAAGAAGAGAAGCGAAAATTTGACGAAATTATTGCCGTGAAAGACAAAACCATCGATAACTTGCAAGCGTCACGTGTGGCGGTTAAAGATGTTATTGAAAATTTTTCGATGCACAGTGATGTGATGAAACTGGTAGAAGAGGGCAAAACGGTTGCGCAAGTCTCCGAAACCCTTGGCATTCCGGAGAGTAAAGTGTTGCTGATCATCAAATTTGACAGGATCAAAAAAGAACATGCCCCATCATAGCTGGCAGGAGATCATCGAAAGTGCATATGCTGCGCTCGATGAGGATTACCGTACCTTTCTCGAAGAAGATAACGGTTATTTCCCAAACAAAACCAATTACCTCAATGCGTTCAGAACTCTCCCGCGAAACAAAGTGCGCTACATTCTCTTTGGGCAGGACCCCTATCCGAGAGAGGAGAGTGCGGGCGGCTACGCTTTCATCGATGAAAAAGTAAAAAGGCTCTTCTCCGAAAATGGGCTGAGCAAAGAGGTCAACCGTGCCACATCGCTGCGAAACTTCATCAAGATGGCACTGGTGGCGCGTGGCGACCTGAATATTGACAATACGTCACAGGATGCGATCGCGACTGTTGACAAAAGCAGCTTGATAGATTCCATCCTCGAGCTTCGCCACAACTTTGAAAAGAACGGTGTGCTGTTGCTGAACACAGCTCTCATCTTTACGGACAAAAAGAGTTCATCCAAGCATATCAAAGCGTGGCAGCCTTTTATGCAGTACCTTCTCAATGCGCTGGCAGAAGATGCACCAAAGCTGATTCTGTTCGGTACGCATGCCAAGGCACTGAAGCGGTCGCTCAATCTCGAATCCTTTGAAACAGTCGAGCTCGAACACCCCTACAACCACACTTTCATAGGTAATAAAAAAGCTCTGGAACTCTTCGGTCCGATGCAACTACTTGAAAAATAAAGCTTTTTTCGCTACAATTCGCTCACCAAATATCGCAGTAACTTCAAAAGTGCACTCTTAGCTTAGCTGGATAGAGCATCGGTTTGCGGTACCGAAGGTCACAGGTTCGAATCCTGTAGAGTGTACCACGTCTTTCTAACCACATTTATCTTATAATAATACCAATCAATTCCGGAGTACTATATGAATATCCTGCTGCTCAATACCAATCCCGTAGTTTCACGTCTGGTTGCCCTGTGTATGCGTGATGATACAATCACTTTTCGGGAAGTTTCGGACATTTCTGATGCAGGTGATACCACATACGATATTATTTTTGTCGATGATGCTTCCTATAACAATGAAACAGCAGCTTTTCTCGATACGCTTAATACAGGAAAGATTGTTTTTTTCTCCCGCAGAGACAGTGGTGAAGAGGTGGGCGGCTCTTTTGACCGTGTGATTAAAAAACCGTTTTTGCCTTCGCAGATACAGGCGGTAATCGATGAAGTGGCAACCCTTCAGGTACCGGATACTGTTTCAGAGGAAGTTTTGGTTGATGAACGCGCTGAAACAGTAAAAGAAAACAGTGAGACATTGGATGATGAGCATTTCATCTTTCCGCTTGCTGCTTCTGCAGAGGAAAGTGATGAAGAGGTTCCGTTGATGGATAGCGGCGAAGAAGAAACATCCCCCAAAGTACTTGACAGTCATGAAATTGACCAGATCAAAGCCCTGCTTGAAGAGAGTGATGAAGAGATTTCCCCTTTGGCGCAGGAAGAGGCAGACTATGAAGCGCGGAAAGTCGAAGTGATTACCCAAAAACTTGAAGAAGACGGACTGGAGATCGTTGCAGAAGAGGAGATCATAGAAGCGCTCAGCGGCGAAACGTCTGCGGAAGCTGAAAAAAAAGAGAAGAAAAAACGCAAAAAGAAAAAAAAGAAGGAGAAAGAAGACGTTTACACTTTTGAAGAGGCGTTGCTTGCCGCAATAGAGAATATGAAGCCCAAACAGATCAAAAAACTGTTAAAAAATGCAGAAGTGCATATTTCCATCAAGTTTAAGGATGACATGTAATGAGCAGAATGAAAAGAGGAGCCATTTTAGTGCTTTCTGGGCCAAGCGGTGCGGGAAAAAGTACCATCATCAATGCGGCCGCTCCGGAAATAGGCGAATATTATTTTTCTATCTCTACAACGACCAGAGCTCCCAGAGAGGGTGAGCAAAATGGCAGAGAGTATTTTTTTGTTACGAAAGAGGAGTTTGAAGAGGATATCAAAGCAGGTAACTTTCTGGAGTATGCACAGGTGCACGGGAATTACTACGGCACATCGCTTAAACCTGTAAGAGAGGCGCTGGAAGCGGGAAAACTGGTTATTTTCGATATTGATGTGCAGGGGCATCGGCTTGTGCGTGCGAAGATGAACGACATCACCACCTCAGCGTTCATCACACCGCCGACTCTCAGGGAGCTTGAGCAGCGGCTGCGTTCAAGAAGTACCGACAGCGACGATGTGATAAACCGCCGCATCGAGAATGCTAAAGAGGAGATTCTGGCACTGAGTGAATATGACTTCACAATCATCAATGACACTGTAGAAGAAGCTGCAAGCGAATTTGTTATTGTCGCCAAGGCGGCAAGACTGAAGCAGAGCAGAGAAGAGGAAGAAGCGTTCATTACCCAGTGGCTGCAGTAGGGCTTAAACAAATTTAAGTATAATTATTCAAATTTTAACAACACTCGGTAACGAGTTCAAAGGATTGATTATGGGTATGCCAAGTATGCCGGAACTTTTGATCGTATTAGCGATCGTTGTACTGCTGTTCGGAGCGAAAAAAATACCAGAACTTGCAAAAGGAATGGGTAAAGGTATCAAAGAATTCAAAGGTGCCATGAAAGAGGAAGAAGAGAAAGAGGATGTCAAAGAGATCGCTCAGACTGAAGAGAAGCAGGTCGAGACAAAGAGCGAAGAGAAAAAGAGCGAAAACGCGTAACAGCGGTGCCGGGCGCAAGGCGCCGAGCGTCGTAAACCCCTCCTGTGCATTTGCACTCTCCATACAGTTTAACAAAAACAATTTTCGGAATCACGCATGAAACTTAAAGAAGAAGTCAACACCCTTATTAAAAAGGCTTTTGCCAATGCAGGCATTGAAGCAGAACCTATCACTGTAACCGATGCAACCAAGCCGGAATTTGGTGATTATCAGTTTAATGGTGCGATGGCACTTGCCAAACAGCTGAAACAGAACCCGCGTCAGATTGCACAGACAATTTTGGACAACCTGGAAACCGGCGGTATGATTCAAAAGGCTGAAATTGCCGGCCCCGGTTTTATTAACCTGTGGCTCAATCCTGAATGGATTGCTGCTTCCTGCCAGAATGCAGAAGAGAACGAAAGACTTGGCATAGGAACCCGCAGTAATCCTATTAAGGCAGTTGTAGACTACTCCGGCCCGAATATGGCCAAGCAGATGCATGTGGGACATTTACGTTCTACGATCATCGGGGATACCCTGGCAAACCTGCTTGAATTTCTCGGAGATGATGTGATACGCCAGAACCACATCGGAGACTGGGGAACACAGTTTGGTATGCTCATCGCTTACCTCGAAGAGATGGGGGAAGAGGGTAACGGTTCGCTTAAAGACCTTGAACAGTTCTATAAAGATGCCAAGAGCCGTTTTGATGCAGATGAATCATTCGCTAACAAGGCGCGTGAATATGTTGTGAAGATCCAAAGTGGTGATGCCCACTGCCTGACGCTCTGGAAAAAATTCATCGATATTTCTCTGGGTCACTGTGAAGAGGTATATGAAAAGCTCGATGTCAATTTGAGCCGTGACGATGTCCGTGCTGAGAGTTTTTATAACGAAACACTTGCCAAAGTTGTGGAAGATCTCGACAAAGCAGGTATGCTGCAGGAGAGTGACGGTGCGCAATGTGTCTTCCTTGAGGGTGATGAGGTACCGGTTATCGTGCGTAAGAGTGATGGCGGCTACCTCTATGCCACAACCGACCTTGCCGCACTTTACTACCGCGCCAACGTACTCGGCGCCAAGCGTATCAGCTATGTGGTCGACGCACGCCAGAGCGGGCACTTCAAACAGGTCTTCCGCGTTGCGAAAGAGGCAGGGTTCGTACCTGAAGATGTTAAACTGGAACATGTGGCATTTGGAACCATGATGGACAAGAACGGCAAACCCTTCAAGACACGTGACGGTGGAACCGTCAAGCTGATCGATCTACTTGACGAAGCAGTGGTACGCGCCAAAGCAGCCATCACTTCCAAAGAGAACTATAGTGAGGAAGAGCTTGAGAAGATTGCACGTATCGTGGGTATTGGGGCGGTCAAATATGCCGATCTTGCGATCAACCGTGAGTCCAACTACATCTTCGACTGGGATAAAATGCTCTCATTTGAAGGGAATACGTCACTGTATATGCAGTATGCCTATGCAAGGATTCAGAGTATTTTCCGCAAATACGGAAAAGACGTTGAGGGTGAAATTGTCATCGGAGACGAACTTGAACATAAGTTGGCAGTGATGCTGCTTCGTTTTGAAGATGTACTGAACAAAGCGGCCGAGGATGCAGCGCCAAATCAGATTACAACCTATCTCTACGAGCTTGTAACGCTCTTTATGCGTTTTTATGAACGTAACCCGATACTCAAAGAAGGGGTTGATGAGCAGACACGTATCTCCCGCCTGATGCTTGCCGATTTGACAGCCAGAACCATTAAGCAGGGACTGGCTATACTCGGTATACAGGTGGTTGACAGACTGTAATGGTATTGGGCAAAGTTTCAGCTAAAAAGATAGAGAGGAAAATATGATGAAAGCACTTTTGATTCTTGCAGTACTTCTTACGTTTGGCCTGATTTTTCTTCTCTATCGCCGGAACAGGGATAGCAAAAAACTGTTGATTTCACTCCTAACCTTTATTGCCTTGATCTCGCTTGGGATTATGGGTAATATTACCCGTCCGATCATTCCGCTTTTTCTTGCCCATATTGTACTGATCGTTTTTGCATGGCTGGGATTGCTTTACTATTTTTTCCGGGATAAATATGTCTGGTGGCTGATCTTCTCTCCAGTGATAACAATTGTGTTGTTTATTGCACTTTCTCTGCTGGAAGGGTCACGTTATGAAGATGTGTGGAGTTCACTCTTTTAATGCTTTGCAGGGGTGCTGTGCACCACAGGCACTTCCTTTGGTCGCACTCACTATACCAAATTCTATTACCGGAATAAACTGTTGGTGTTGTCGGGGGACAACACCCTACCGTGAAATGATGTTTATTGATCAGACTGGCGCTGATTGGCGACCAGTTCACTTAAAAACTGCTCGAGATTGTAGCGCTGGCGGTATTCGGGAATCATAATGTGTACCAGAATGTCCCCAAGATCTGCTACGACCCACTCGTCGCTGGTATCGGCGTGCAGAAAGGTCTCTCCTTTGGGTTTGAGTGCCTCTTTGAGCTGGTCAAAAAGTGCTTGTGTATGTTTGAGGTTAAGTGAGTTGGCAATGACGACGCGGTCAGCAATGTAGTCTGCATCATCAAGGTTGAATACTTCGATCTCTTCTGCTTTTTTCTCATCGAGTACATTTACGATGGTTTCAATTCTCTCTTCTATGGTCATATGTTGTTTCCTTTTAATATCTCTTTGACAGAGGGTGCAATTTTTGTGTCAACACTGCTGACATCCTGTCCCTGACGAATCTGGGAGGAGCTGACAGGTACATTGAGCGTCAACAGGCGCCAGTTTCGCAGCGCGTCTGTTTCTATGGCATATCCGGGACGGCTGACAATGACCCAGGTGATCTGCTCGTTGAGCCATGCAAAGTCATGCCATTTCGTTAATGTTGACAGGTTGTCAGCACCGATGACAAGGTATTTGACACGGTAAAACTTTTGAAAGTATTTGATACTTTCAGCCGTTTTGACGCTGCGCCCCTGTTGTATTTCATAATCACTTACAATGACATTGGGCAGTGTGCCAAAAAGTGCTCGGCACCACTGTAGACGCATATTGGCATCGGCAAGCGAACCTGACTTGAACGGATTAAGGTAGGCAGGCAGAATGATCAGACGGTCGATGTCAAGCTGTGATATACACGCCTCTACAATCTGTTGATGTCCCGCATGGGGCGGATCGAAACTTCCTCCGAAAATGGCGACTTCAAGCCCCGGGCTATTAACCAAATGCTAACCTCATTTACAGTAAAATTGCACACACTCAGATGCGCTGTTTCCGGCAAGAAAGGGCTACTACACCCCACTTTCCGATTGACCGCATTTTAGCATATTACACCACAAGAGTTATTGAAGGACAATGATGGCAGTAAAAGTAGCGATAAACGGACTGGGAAGGATCGGAAGATGTGTTGCACGCATCATTGCCGACAGAGACGATATAGAACTGGTTGCAGTCAATGCCAGCGGCAAAGAAGAGATGATCGAATATAACGTTAAATATGACTCTGTACACGGTACCCGCAAAGATGTTCGGGTCAGTGACGGTTACCTTTGTATCGGCAACGACAAAGCGAAAATTCTTTCCGAGCGAGACCCTGCCAAACTCAATTTTGCAGATTATGGTGCCGAATTGGTTCTGGAATGTACCGGTGCCTTCCTGACACAGGAGAGTGTGCAGCCTTATCTTGACAACGGCATCAAAAAGGTACTTTTCTCTGCACCGGCAAAAGATGATACCCCGACATTTGTAATTGGCGCAAATGCCAATGCGTATGCAGGAGAGCCTGTGGTTTCCAATGCATCCTGTACTACAAACGGTTTGGCGCCTGTCGCCAAGGTTCTCGATGATGCGTTTGGCATTGAACATGGCCTTATGACGACTATCCACTCCTATACCTCTTCCCAGCCGATTCTTGATGCAAAACATAAAAAAGATCCTCGCAAAGGGCGTTCCGGAGCGACCAACCTTGTACCTACAACCACCGGTGCTGCAAAAGCGATCTCGAAAGTACTGCCCAATCTTGCCGGCAGACTCAATGGGCAGGCGGTGCGTGTCCCCACGGCGGATGTTTCGATGGTTGACTTGACTGTGACGCTGAATCAGAGTGTCACAGAAGAGGTAGTGAAAGCGGCGTTCAAAATGGCGGCAGAAGGATCTCATAAAGGTATTCTCGGTGTCGATGAGGAGTATCGTGTCTCTCAGGACTTTGTCGGTGAAGAGCTTAGTACTGTCGTACCGCTCGATACGATTCAGGTCATTGGTGAAAAAATGGTAAAAGTACTCTCCTGGTATGACAATGAGTGGGGATACTCCTGCAGACTGGTCGACATGGCTGTACACATCAGTAAAAAATAGAAAAGGGAATTTATGTTAAGAACAATCAAAGATATTGATATTGAAGGTAAACGCGTTTTTATCAGATGTGACTTTAACGTACCAAAAGATGAGTTTGGCAATATTACGGACGATCGGCGTATTCGTGCTGCACTGCACACCATCCGTTACTGTATCGATCGTGACTGCAAGATTGTCCTCGCTTCCCATTTTGAGCGTCCTGAGCCGGGTAAGTTTGATGAGAAGTATTCTCTGAAACCGGTAGCAAAGCGTTTGCATACGCTGCTGAAGATCAAAAACGAGCTTTATATGGCAGAAGATGTTGTCGGTCCCGATGCTAAAGCGAAAGCAGCAAAGCTGGAAGCGGGAGATATTTTACTTCTGGAAAATCTCCGTTTTGAGCCTGGTGAAACGAAGAATGATGAAGGGTTTGCCAAAGAACTGGCCTCTTTTGCCGATGTTTATATCAATGATGCCTTTGGTGCCTGTCACAGAAAGCACGCTTCCATCTATGCGATTACCAAGTTTTTTGACAAAGAACATAAGGCGGCAGGATTCCTGCTGAGCAAAGAAGTCAATTTTTTCAGCAAAGTACTTGAAAACCCGGTTCGGCCGTTCATTGCTGTCATCGGCGGTTCCAAAGTCTCCGGCAAGCTTCAGGCAATTACCAACCTTATTCACAAAGTCGATAAAGTCATCATTGGCGGAGGCATGGCATTTACATTCCTTAAAGCACAGGGATACGAGATTGGTAAATCACTGGTTGAAGATGACCTGCTTGATGAAGCAAGGGATATTATGGAGAAAGCCCACTCGCTTGGTGTTAAGTTCTATTTGCCTGTAGACTTTGTTGTCGCTCCGGAATTTTCTGAAAATACGGCAGTGAAGTATCTTCCGTCTCAGGAAATACCGCATGACTGGATGGGACTCGATACCGGTCCGGCCTCTTCCCGTCTCTTCAGAGAAGTACTGAATGATGCGCAGACCATTATGTGGAACGGCCCTATGGGTGTGTATGAAATGGATAAGTTCTCCAAGGGAAGCATTATGATGTCGCATCATATCGCCGAAACCCATGCAACTACGATTGTCGGTGGAGGAGATACCGCCGATGTGGCACAGCGTGCCGGCGATGTAGATGAGATGACCTTTGTGAGTACCGGCGGCGGTGCAAGTCTGAAGCTGATCGAAGGGGAAACCCTTCCCGGCATTGAAGCACTTGAAAGTTAGGGCTTACAATGATCTTTGCAGCCAACTTCAAAACCAACCACACACGCAGCTCAACCCGAGCCTACATGGAACAGCTGGCTCAGACACTCGCTTCCAAGCGTCCGGATGACCGTGTACTGGTCTTTCCTCCTGCAACTGCTCTTGACAAATATGAAGGTGATGTTACCATAGGTACACAGAATGCCTACCCTGTACGTAATGGCGCTGTGACCGGAGAGATCGGCTTGGAACAGCTTGAAGAGTTCGGCATAAAAACCATTCTTATCGGTCACAGCGAACGGCGTGAACTGCTGGGGGAATCTCAGGAGACAGTTGCCAAGAAGTTCGCTTTTTTCAAAGAGAACGGATTTGAGATTATCTACTGCATCGGTGAACCGCTTGAAGTACGTGAAGCCGGAGAAGATGCCGTAAAAACATATCTCTTTGCAGAGTTTGAAGGCATTGATCTTTCATACGAAAAGCTGATTGTCGCGTATGAACCGATCTGGGCGATCGGAACAGGACGTTCTGCCAAGAGTGAAGAGATCGCTGCCACCCATGGGCTGTTGCGTACAACGCTTTCCTGTCCGCTGCTCTATGGCGGCTCTGTAAAACCTGCCAATATTGCTGAAATTACAGCAATTGACAATGTCGACGGTGTTCTGGTAGGTTCTGCAGCACTCGATGTGAAAAGTTTTTCGGAAATGATACTGAAGTAGAGAGAAACAGCCTCTGCACTGAGCCTATTTAAATAGGCTTTCCAATGCTGCTGTATCTTTTGTTTTTTCTGCTTCTGCCGTGTTGCCGCCTTCACTTTGTCTTTCGGTAATACCTTCGACTTCATTAAGCTCAATGTCATAGCCTGTCAGCATTGAAGCGAGGCGGATGTTGATACCGCTTTTTCCAATCGCTTTGGCTTTCTGGTCTCCTGTGATGTCAACAACAGCTTTTTTAGCGTCTGCATCGACTTTGATATTCTGTGTAATTGCAGGGGAAAGTGCTCTGGTGATGAAGATCTCAGGGATAGGCGAGTATTCAATACAGTCGATATTCTCACCGTTGAGCTCTTCACTGACTGCATTGATACGAACCCCTTTGACACCGACAGCCGCACCGATTGGATCGACATTCATCTGATCCGTTTTGAGTGCGATTTTCGCTCTCTCTCCGGGAATTCTTGAAGCAGCAACGATCTCTACGACACCATCTGCAATTTCCGGGACTTCATTTGCCATCAATGCTTCAAGAAATTTTGGAGAGGTACGTGTCAGCTCCAAAAAGAGTCCGTACTGCGGGTCTACACTGACGTAGCGCAGGAGTGCCCTGATAGTGTCTCCACGCTTAAAGGTCTCACCTTTGATACGGTTTCTTCGCGACATGATTCCCTTGAGCTCACCGATTTCAACATGGGTATTGTCTTCATTGTCAATACGGTTGACAGTACCAAGCATGACAGTACCGACTTTTTCTCTGTATTTTTCAAAAAGATCCTGTTCGATACGTCTTTGCACATGATACTCGAGTTCTCTAAAGAGGTTTGCAGAAGCGGTACGGCCGTAGTCTTCGAGGACAAACTCCTCTTTGAGCTGGTCGCCCACTTCTATAGAATCATCGAACTCTTTGGCTTCACTCAGCGAAATATAGCTGTCAGGCTCTTCTTCAAGCCTTTCATCATCATCGGGTACAACCGTAATGACTTTGTTGACACTGTAGGTTTTCGTGTCGTTGTCTATGATCACTTCAAAGTCACTTGAAGGTGTTGTCAGTCTCTTTGCCGTATTGACAAGGGCATCTTTGAACGCTTCGATGGCATTCTCTCTTGAAATATTTTTTTCGTGTGCGATCGCTTCGATAATATCGAGTATTTTTTCCATTGCAAAATCCTTCTATGGTTACGCTTCAATTCTACCGCTACAAGAGGTAACATAACAGTGTCAAGTACGTCTGGGAGGGTCTTTTTTTGAAGTATAAAATTATAGCTAACCAAACCTTTACTGAAAATAAAGTATAATCAGTCACAATAGCATGCATAACGAAAAGCGACGACTAAAAAGGACAATGAATGAAATTGAAACTGGCGAGAACCACGCTCAAAGCAAAGCCTAAAACCATAGAGCTCAAAAAGATTGAAGATGAATTGGCAAACCGTTCCATCTTCTATTTTGACAAAGACAACTCTCACAAAGAGCTCAAAGAGATGATTGAATATTTTGAAGAGAAGGGCTACTCGGTGTATATGAGAGAGGTCAAGTATGGTCTCGATGACAATGAATATATTTATGAAGTGCACATCATCGCATAGAGCAGATGTATAGTGCACTGCTTCCAACCAGCTGCTTCCCCTGTTTTTCTTCCAAATTATCTAAAATATCCCTGACTGAAAACGAGTATTTAAAATGAGTAAAAAACTGTTTATCGAAACACTTGGATGTGCCATGAATGTGCGTGATACAGAGCATATGATCGCAGAACTGAGTACCAAAGAAGATTATGAACTGACAGAAACGCTTGAAGAAGCAGACCTGATCATTATTAACACCTGTTCGGTGCGTGAAAAGCCTGTGGCAAAGCTCTTTTCCGAGATAGGGGTTTTCAACAAAAAGAAGAAGGAAGGTGCCAAGATCGGTGTTGCCGGCTGTACGGCAAGCCATCTTGGTGAAGAGATCATTAAGCGTGCGCCTTCGGTCGATTTTGTCCTTGGGGCACGCAATGTTTCCAAAATTACCGAAGTAGTGGAGAAAAAACATGCTGTCGAAGTGAGTACAGACTATGATGAGAGTACCTATGCATTCGGTGAGTACCGAACCAATCCGTTCAAGGCGATGGTGAATATTTCCATTGGGTGCGACAAGGCATGTACCTTCTGCATTGTACCTGCTACACGCGGTGACGAAATCTCCATTCCGAGCGATCTTCTGGTGCAGGAGATTACAAAAGCGGTCAATAGCGGTGCCAAAGAGGTGATGCTGCTGGGGCAGAATGTCAACAATTACGGCAGACGTTTTGGTGCTGCCGAGGAGAAGATTGACTTTACAGGACTCTTGCAGAAAATTTCGGCTATCGACGGGCTGGAGCGCATTCGTTTTACCTCTCCCCATCCGCTGCACATGGATGATGCATTCCTTGATGAGTTCGCTTCCAACCCGAAAATTTGTAAGCAGATTCACGTACCGCTGCAGAGCGGGTCGACACAGTTACTTAAAGCGATGAAACGCGGTTATACGAAAGAGTGGTTTCTCAACCGCTGTGAAAAGATACGTACCCTCTGTCCGGAGGCTGCTATCTCTACAGATATCATCGTCGGCTTTCCCGGAGAGAGTGATGCAGACTTTGAAGATACCATGGAGGTATTGGAAAAAGTACGTTTTGAGCAACTTTTCTCTTTCAAATACTCTCCCCGACCACATACTGAAGCAGCAGAGTACGACAATCAGGTACCCGATGAAGTAGCGTCTGCACGGTTGACAAGGCTGCAAAAACGTCATACAGAAATTCTTGATGAAGTGATGGATGCCCAGGTAGGGAAGGTGCACAAAGTCTATTTTGACGAGCTCAAGCCGGGTAACCGTGTTGCCGGGCGCAGTGATGACGGCAAGCTTGTCTTTGTTGAGGGCAGTGAAGAGTTGCTTGGGAAGATTGTCGAAGTTGAAATTCTCAAAGCCTCTCGCGGTGCACTTGACGGAGTGGTTCTTAACCAAGCATAACGATGAAGCAGTTTATCAGAAAGCTTGGAGTGGTAGTGCTGCCGCCGCTTTTCTATGTGATTATGCGTCTGCTGTGGTACACCAACCGTAAAACCTTTCACTTTATTACCCCCATTGACGCGTGTCAGCATGTCTGTGTCTGCTGGCATGCCGAACTGCTGATGAGCCCTCAGGCATACCGAAAAATCCATCCCAAACATAAAGCTTCCGCCATTATTTCCGCACACTTTGACGGCTCCCTTATTGCGGGTACACTGAAACTGCTGCGTATCGATGCCCTGAGAGGGTCAAGTAAAAAGGGCGCACGGCAGGTGCTTTTGCAGGCCTTCAAGCGTATCAGAGACGGTGAAGAGGTGCTCATTACACCTGACGGCCCAAGAGGGCCGCGCTACAGCATGAGTGACGGTGCTATCGGTATTGCACTCAAGAGCAGTTTGCCCATTTTTGTAATGAACTATCAAGCTACTTCCTATTGGCAGCTTGGCAGTTGGGACAGGTTTGTCATTCCCAAGCCTTTTGGGAAGATCGACTTTTACATGCAAAGTGTTTCACTGGAGGGGATGACACTGGAAGAGGCGAAAGTGTTTTTGAAGTCAAAGATGCTTGAACACACGATTGTATAGTGAAGAGTGAAGCATGAAGTGTGAAGCGTTAGGGGAGTATATCGAAGCGTTTCTGGACTACCTGCTGAGTGTACGGGGGTATTCGGAGGTGACGGTACAAACCTATGAGATCGCACTTTCCCAAATGGCATCTTCGGCACATTTCTATGAAGAGGATGGGATATGGGTGCTTGACTTGACACTGTTTCGCTTTAAGATTGTTAAAAATAATAAAAAGACCATTGTCAAAAAACTCTCTGCGGTGCGTTCGTTTGTCAAATACCTTGAAGATCAGCGGCAGCTGCATGTTCATATGATTGGAGATGAGTCTATTAAAGTTCCCCAGAGTCTTCCTAAACCCATTGAGGAGGTTTACATCGATGAGGTACTGGAGAAGGCGACTGTAGAAGAGAAGTTGCTGGTCTCAATGCTTTATGGGCTTGGACTGCGTATCTCCGAACTGGCATCATTAAAGCTTGAAGATATCAAGTCCGAATGGGTGCAGGTACACGGAAAGGGAAACAAGGTACGCGAACTGCCGCTGCTGACCTCTATTAGAGACCTTTTGGAGGTGCATTTGGCACAGGCACAACCTAAAAAGTATCTTTTTGAAAAGGGCAACGCTCCGCTCAATGCCGCGCAGCTGCGCTACAAACTGACCAAACTTTTCAAAGCTTCGGGCATTAAAGCCACCCCGCACCAGCTGCGTCACTCCTTCGCCACCCACCTGCTCAACCATGGCGCACGTATTGCCGATGTAAGTGAACTGCTCGGACATGAGACAATGGCGACAACACAGGTTTACACAAAGCTGGGAAGTGTCAAGAAGATGCAGGAATATATGAAGGCACACCCGTTGGCAAAAGGAAGTGATGAGCGTTAAGTATTGAGTGCTGAAAAAATTGTAGGGTGCGTAGTCACGCACCTTTGAAATGCATAAATAGAAATAACCGTTATTTCTTAAGAATAGTATGAAGGTGCGAGATTTCGCACCCTACGCGTTTGCCAAAATGTTTTGAATGTGCTTTGAATTTATTGTTGTGTGTTTTTCGTTTGATGTTTCGGTGTTGTCGGGGGACAACACCCTACGGATGGTGTAATTGGCGTATTGTTTCCGGATCGATCTTCGCTTTGAAGAGATAGGGTCTTATTTTTGACGGTATTTTGTTGATTCTGCATTGTTCTTTAAAGTCTTTGGGCATATCGGCAGTGAGGTAAGGGGCGATGTAGAGAACCTTCTCTTGATACGCAACGGCCCATGTACGACCGATGACAAGAGAATCACTTGTAGCAATCTCCTGACGCTGTGCGGCAGAGAGAAGGTAGCCAAGCCGTTTAAGGGTTCGGTCGACTGCCCTTGTTTTCACTTTTGAATCATATATTCTGAGTACATAGAGCTCTTTTTCGTGATACATAGTTTCATAGCCTGAAAGAAGCTGTTCCCTGTCCGTTTCAAGGTAATCAAAACTACGTTTGATGCCTTCTTTGTATTTGGCAATGATCGGATCGGAGAAATGTTTGCGAAAAGCGTTACGCTCGTATCGTTCGTCGCTGTTGCTCTCATCGACAAAATAGGGATGCTTATTCACATTAAGGTAAGCCAGCAGTTCGTCTTTGCTGTAGTCTAACAGTGGACGCAGCAGTGTGTAGCCTTTTTTCTGTGTTACAGCTTCCAGACCGGTCATCTCTACCACACCAGCACCTTTGGCAAGCCGCATCAGCATCCATTCCAGCCGGTCGTTGAGTTGATGGGCAGTCAGTAAATTATCATAGTGGTATTCTCGTATGAGGCTCTCAAAAAAAGCATAACGAAAGGCACGTGCCTGCTGTTCAAAATGTGATGTGAATTTTGGTGCTGTTGCTGTATGACAAGTAAGGTTGTACTGTCTTGCCAGAGCTTTGGCGTGCTGTATCTCCTCGTTGCTCTGTTTACGTAAGCCGTAATCAACGATGGCAATATCAAATTTGATATTGTTTTCTATGAGGAGAAAAAAGAGTGCAGAAGAATCAATGCCGGAAGAGAAAGCCAATAAGTTTTTTTTAGTGAGCAGTGAGCAGTGAGTAGTGAGTAGTTCAGGTTTCATCGTTTATGCTTTGTAGGGTGTTGTGTCTCACAACACCAATTGTAAATAAGGTTTGTGGTTATTGGTGTTGTCAAGGAACAACTCCCTGCAGATAAGAGGGATATACATTATTCCTCACTAATCAGCGTTGCCAAAAGCTGCATGCCTGCCAACTCAGTGATCTTCGCTTTATACAATTTGCCATATTCTACAGGGAGATCGTTCGTATCATTCACAAGTACTTCTCCGTCAATATCGACGGCCCATTGCAGTGGACGTGCAGAGAGGAGAAATTCATGTTCATCGCTTTCGCCGTCTATGACAAGTTCAACCGTTTTGCCGACCATTTTTTCAAGAGAAGCCTTTGTCGTCTTTTCTGCGATCTCCCCCAGTTTTAGGGTACGCGCTTCTATAACTTCTTGCGGTAGCTGTTCCATTGTGTAGGCGGCAGTAGTCTCTTCGTTGGAGTAGGCAAAGACATTAAAGCGGTCGAAACCGAAAGTTTCCATGAAGTTACAGAGTTTTTGGAAACTCTCTTCACTCTCTCCCGGATGCCCGGCGATGACAGAAGTACGGATAAAAGCATCCGGTTTGCTCTTCATATGCTCAAGCAGGGCGATGGTCTGCTTTTCGCCAAAGCCGCGCTTCATTGTTTTGAGCACACGGTCGTCGATATGCTGGATGGGCATGTCGTAGTAGGTCTGAAAGACTTTCGAGTCGGCAATGTCGTCGATGAGCTCGAATGTAGTGGTAGAGGGGTAAAGGTAGAGGATGCGGGCACTTCGTACCCCCTCGACGGCTTCTACTGCTTTGATGAGATCACGCAGGCCGTCCTTGAGTCCCATGTCACGCCCGTAGCTCGAGCTGTCCTGTGAGATAAAGGAAAAGTCAAAAAAGCCTTTTTGCGCAAGCATGGTCACCTCTTTGACAATCGATTCAAGGCTTCGCGAGTGGAGCTTACCCTTGAAGCCTGGAATGGCACAGAAACTGCACTGCTGGTTGCACCCTTCGGCTATTTTGATGTAGGCATGGTAGTTTGAACCTGTGATGACCCTGCCGCTCTCTTCGGTAGCAAGGTAAACTTCCGGAGAGAAGGTACTCTGTTTTTTGGCGATGAGTGCATCGATTTTTTCGTAGTCACCCACTCCGGTGAAGATGTCGATTTCGGGGAGGTCCTGCATCAGCTCCTCTTTGTAGCGCTCCGAGAGGCAGCCTGCCATGACCAGTACAGAGTCTTTCTTGCGTTCGTCATGAAGATTGAGCACGGTATTGATGCTCTCCTCTTTTGCCGCATCGATGAAACCGCAGGTGTTGACAATGATGACGTCCGCTTCGGTGTTGTCGTCGGTGATCTCGTACTCTTGCAGCCGCCCGAGCATGACTTCAGAGTCGACGAGGTTCTTGGTGCAGCCAAGGCTGACAAGGTGTAGTTTTTTTGACATAGGTATCCGTTAAAAATGGGGTTATATATGATGGAAGTATAGCATAAATGGGAAGAAAGAAAGGGAAGGGGGCGAGCACCCTTTCAGAGAAAGAGTGGTTCGCTATTTTTAAAATTACTTGGTGCTGAACTTGTAGTCGAGCATTACCCAGAATTTTGTTGTGTCTTTTTTGTATTGGTCTGCATTATACCAAGAAGCTTTCAGCATACCAGTAAGACCTTTTACCCCAGGAATTTTGTTTTTGTAAAGTGCATCCCACTCTGTACCATAGTCTGTACTTCCTTTGTCTGAAGAGAAATCGTGGTAAATTACTTTTGCAACTCCAAATCCTTCTGCTTTGTATCCAACCATACCATTTACGTCAACAAGACCATTAAGTGGTGTACCGCCAAGGAAGATATCAGCCCAACCATTATGTGCATGGAGTGTTGCAAGTGGTGTATAAAAAGCACCGTTCCCATTATTATCTCCAGCTCCAAGTACTTCATACTGTGCACCTACAAGGAAACCGCTCATATTTGCAGTTGCTTGTAGATTATAGTAATCTGCGTCTGCTTTTCCTGTACCGTTGCTTGGATCTTTTTCATGAGCATACTCTGCACGGTAAGTCACATTTGCTCCACCCACTGCAACTTTACCGGTTGCTGCGATTCCGTAGGTATCTGCAAAGTTTTCAACAATATAGTCATAGGCAGTGAGTGTCAGTTCCGGCATAAAAGTATATGCTGCATGCAGAAGCACAGTATTTGTATCAAAGTCAGTTGTATTTACTTTGTTTACTCTCCATACATATGCAGCCATCAGGCTCAGGTTATCAATAGAGTTGTTAATGATAGCAGCAGCATCATAAGTCTGCGGCATTTGTCTCCAGTTGACAGTACCTATGAAACGCTGGTTGTCGAGGTTAACACCCTGTCGACCGACACGGATAAGTGTATCACTGAATTTGTAGTCCATATAGGCTTGTGTGATTCTTGTCTGATCAGGATCAACTACTGTTTCATAGTTTACCTTATTATTATTAGTACTGAAAAAATCTCCTGAACCCATAACATTGGTACCTTCCAAATAAACAGAAAGACCGTCAATTTGCATGAAGTCTGCACCAATACCGAGTGTCAGTCTGTTGGTATAGGCATCGGCTTTATCAAGCCCATTATCTGATACATCGACATACTCATATCTTGGTCTGATCTCACCTTTTGCATAGATGTTGTTAAAGATCAGGAACTCTGATGCTGCCGGAGCTTCCTCCTGTACTACCGGGGCAATATCCCCACCCGCCATCAGCATTGCTGAAGCTGCTACTGAAAGTAAAAGCGTCTTTTTCATTTTATTTCTCCTTATAGTAATGATAAGTGAATCATAACAGAAAAGAAAACGGTATGTCAATAAAAATAAACAAAAAGTTAATAAATTGTTAATATTCTTGATGTATATCAAGATTTTACTGCTGATTTAAAGAAACATTCAGGAAAGTGACCGTGTATTGGCTATTTTTGTTTTTATGGTGAATCACTAAACTGGTAGGAAAAGTGTATCGTATTAGCAAAATATCAATGGATTGGTTAATAAAAGAGAAGGTACCTTACCTACAGTCATAGATAAATGAAGATTTATGTTAGTCTGGATATTTTTATGAAAAGTTCATGATTTGAAGGGTTTAAAATGGTGGCGCCGGACGGAATCGAACCGCCGACACATGGATTTTCAATCCATTGCTCTACCAACTGAGCTACGGAGCCACTGTTGTTGTGAAGTGGATGAAATTATAGCTATGTAACCTTAAAGAATATTTAGAAATCAAGCACTTTTTGCATTTTTAATGCTCAAAGTGCTTTCACAAGATCAACAAACGCTTCACCTCGGTGTTTATAGGAGTTGAACTGATCAAAACTTGCTGCGGCAGGGGAGAGCAGTGCGATGCTCTTTTCATCAAGAACCTTATCTATCATTCTTACGGCATTCTCAAGTGTACCGGCCTCTTTGAGATCGATGCCGAATTTTTCTGAGAGTGCTCTTACTTTTTCGCTGTTGGCGCCAATGCTGTAAAGGGTGATGTCCATTGGTGCAATAAGTTTAAAAAGGGGTGTAAGGTCAACTCCTTTGTCATCACCGCCAATGATAAGGTGGATGTGACGGTCGGCATACCCTTTGACGGCCTGTACTGCCGCATCGAGGTTAGTTGCTTTGGAGTCATTGACCCAAAGGCGCCCTTTGGCATCGGTAAACTCTTCCTGTCGGTGGGCATCACGTTTGAAACGGTTAAGCAGGTTGTAGTCTGTTTCGTCAAACAGTACTTTGGCAATGGCCAGCGAGAGTAGAGCATCTTGTAAAAAAGCACCCCGATAGTTGAGTTGTGAAGCATCGAGGCCAAAGTATTCACAAAGAAAATCATTGCTGTCATATTCAACGACAAAGGCATCGGTTTCAGGAAGAGTCAGCCCTTTTGGAACGAGTGCCAGTTCCCCTTCTTGCATCATTTTAAGCGGGCGGAGTTTGTCCGCCTCATAGGCTTCCGGTGTTCCATGCCAGTCAAGATGGTCGGGAGTAATGGGAAGCAGAAGGTAGATGTTGGGGGAAGCGTAGCGGGTATGGTGGAGAGTGAAAGAGCTTGTTTCCAGTACCCAGATGTTCGCTTCAGGATTCAGCTCTGCCAAGGGTGTACCGATGTTTCCTCCGCTTACCGCACCGCGTTTTTCAAGGAGATGGGTGAGCATCTGTGTCGTGGTGGTCTTACCGTTGGTGCCACTAATCCAAACTGTGAACGGTTTTTTTTGCAGGGTGTTGTCCCCCGACAATACCCTGCCAAGAAAGTAGTCGTATTCACTCAACAGATGCTTTGCACTTTTAATGAGGGGATGATCGGGTTTGAGACTGGGGGTGGTAATTTCCAGTTCACTTGTGTCCGGGTCGAAGAGGTGTGAAGGCAGAATACGGTTTCCCATATCATCGGTGTAGGATTCCTTGCAGTTATCGTCAAAGAAGGTGCAGCCCCCGCCAAGCTTTTTGGCAATGGCTTTGGTGGTCAAACCATATCCAAACAAAGTGATACTTTGTTTGGATAGTGAGGAATGAGGAGTGAGGAGTGAGGAGTGTTGGTATACATCGCTTTGCGATGCTTTTTTTGATGGGGTATTCATTGTCCGCTCTTTTATAGTATGTTTTGTGATTTTAGCACAATGTTGCTGTTTTCGTAGGGTGCGTAGTCACGCACCCTTGAAGTGTATGGTAATAGTAGCGGTTATTTTTGATCAACGATATGAAGGTGCGAAATATCGCACCCTACGCGAACCCCTCAGTGCCCAGTGTTTAACTTAATTATCTAAACTTGAAACTGATCAGTGCCAAAATATTCGTAATAAAGGCGATCATCCAGAAGCGGACGATGATTTTGTTCTCAGGCCAGCCTTTGAGTTCGAAGTGGTGGTGGATGGGAGCCATGAGGAAGACGCGTTTTCCGCGAAGTTTAAAACTGGCTACCTGGACAATGACCGAAATGGTTTCGATGACGAAGATGAAGCCGATGAGAACAAGCAGCACTTCACTTTTCCCGAGGATAGCAAGATAGGCAAGGAAGCCGCCTATGGCGAGACTGCCGGTATCACCCATGAAGATTTCGGCGGGGTAGGCGTTGTACCATAAAAAGCCCATGAGCCCGCCGCCAAGAGCAGCTGCGAGGATCATGACCTCCCCAACCCCTTTGATATTGGGAATGAGCAGGTAGCTTGAGAAGATAGCGTGTCCGGTAATGTAGACAATGATTCCCAGTGTAAAGAGTGCAATGATGCTCGGTACTGTAGCCAGTCCGTCCAGTCCGTCGGTAAGGTTGACGGCATTGGTGGTTGCAAGGAAGATGATGACCCAGAAGAAGATTGCAAAAAAGCCCATGTCAAAGAGCGGTTTTTTATAAAATGGGATGTAAAACTCTGTCGGGAAACCGGTGTAAATGAGCAATCCGGTCGCTGCTGACGCGATGACGGCAAGCAGTGCCATTTTTGCTTTTGGGCTGAGACCCTCAAGGTTGTCTCCCGAGAGGATCTTGCCGAGGTCGTCTTTCATGCCTACGGCACCGAAGCCCACAAGAGTGATGATGCCGCCCCAGATGTAGGGGTTGGCAAGGTTGACCGTTAGGAGTGCGGCAAGGAGAGTACCTGTTAAAAAGACAGCGCCCCCCATAGTGGCTGTTTTGCTTTTGCCCTCGTGTGCCTTGACGAATTTGCTGATAGGCTGATTGGCCTCTTTGGATGCTGCCCAGCGGATGTATTTCGGCATTGCGATCAGGGTGAAAATAAAAGCGATCATAAAGGCAAAGCCGGCACGTACGGTGATGTAGCCAAAAAGGTTGATATCGAAAAGTTGGGAGATGGTATAGAGCATAACAGTCTTTCGTGATAAAGATTTAGGTGTACAAAAGCTTATTTTACTATGATTTCAATAAAAAACAGCGCAGTGCCTGGATGGTACTCTTTTGTCCAGTGCCCGGACATCGCCAACGGCAAGTTCCGTGGCAGGTTTGGATGCATCTTGAATGCACCGGACAAAAAAGTACGATGGCGCGTTGTGAGGGAAGAAGAGAGTATGGATACACAGAAAACACTACTGATTATCACTGACGGTATCGGGCACAAACCCGAAAGTGCCTGCAATGCGTTTGCTGATGCGGAAAAACCGACTTTTGAAGCATTGGAGAATGTTCCCCGAGCGCTTATTTCTACGTATGGATTAAGTGTAGGACTTCCCGAGGGGCAAATGGGAAATTCTGAAGTCGGGCATATGACGATCGGTTCAGGCAGGGTGCTTTACCAGGATCTTGTGAAAATCTCTCTGGCGCTTGAAGATGGCAGCATTGAGCAGAATGAAGTACTTAAAAATATTCTTGAAACCAGTGACCGTGTGCATCTGATCGGACTGATGAGTGACGGCGGGGTTCATTCACATATCAAACACACCATCGGTTTTGCAAAGTTGGCCAAAGCAAGAGGCAAAAAGGTCTTTTTGCATCTCATCACAGACGGTAGGGATGTCAGTCCAACTTCTGCCGTGCAGTATCTGGAGCAGATTGAAGCGATCTGCGATGAAGATATTCAAATTGCAACGATTGGCGGACGTTTCTATACGATGGACAGGGATAACCGCTGGGAACGTGTTGAAAAAGGGTATCGTGCTATTGCCGAAGCCAAACCGAAGACCGATCTTTCTCCCAAAGCATATATTGAGGCAAGTTACGGAAAGGGAGAGACTGATGAATTCATCGAACCGGTAGCCTTTGCAGGATATGACGGCATGAAAGAGGGGGATGCGGTTATTGTGACCAACTTCCGTTCCGACAGGGTGCGTGAAATCACAACAGCATTGGGTGATCCTGACTTCAATGCATTTGAACGAACCTACATTCCGCTGCATATTGCGACCATGACGCAGTATGATGCATCATTCCCCTACCCGGTACTCTTTCCCAAGGAGGCGCCCAAAAATACACTGGCAGAAGTTGTCTCCAATGCAGGACTCCGGCAGCTGCATACAGCAGAAACGGAAAAATATGCGCATGTAACTTTCTTTTTAAACGGCGGTATCGAAGAGCCGATGGTAGGCGAGAGCCGTGTGCTTGTTCCCAGCCCTGATGTAAAGACCTATGATCTTAAACCGGAAATGTCTGCCCCTGAAGTAGGTGAGGCGGTACGTACGGCTATGGATGAAGCATATGACTTTATTGTGGTCAACTTTGCAAACGGTGACATGGTTGGGCATACGGGTAACTATGATGCAGCAAAGAAGGCAGTTGAAGCGGTAGATACGGAACTTGGAAAAATCATCGCTAAAGCCAAAGAGGCGGGCTACGCCGTTGTACTGACTTCCGATCACGGCAACTGCGAAGAGATGTGCGACGGACAGGGGCATGTGCTGACAAACCATACCGTAGGAGATGTCTGGTGTTACATTCTTGCAGATGGTGTCAGTGAGGTCAAAGAGGGGGGCGGTCTCAACAACATTGCGCCTACAGTGCTTAAACTGATGGGATTGCCGATCCCGGAAGAAATGGATAAACCGCTGATTGCATAGCGTCCGAATTTTTTGGTACAATGATGCAAGAGATCTTTTGGGGTACTGCCCCTGGTTATGAATGATGCATAAATGAGGTCGAATGCAATGGAAAAACGTATCAAAGAGTCGGTGGGTACCCTGCTGGCGCATATTATCAAGGTAGATCATCGTGACATAGAGAAAGAGGCACCGCTCTTTTGTGAGATAATGGGGCAGAATTTCGATTGTACCGAAGAGGAAGCCCGGGCATTCCTTGAAGAAGTGATTGACCGGGAGTATGATCTGGACAAGCATATTGATATTATCAACCAGGCGCTCTGCGAAGATAAACTTTCAAAGTACCATCTGCTTGAACAGCTTAACCATATTATCTATTCGGATAAAATCAGTGAAGAGGATTATAAGATCTTCGAAGATATTAAAAAGCGGCTTTTTAGCTGCTGAGTTTTAAATGGGTTGTAATCCTTACATACGAATGTAGGAAGAACGTAGTAAAAATATTATAAAGGAAACAAATGAAATTTTCAGGAAAAAATGTACTTGTAACAGGTGCAAGCCGCGGTATCGGTGCACAAATTGCCAAAACACTGGCAGGAATGGGACTGAAAGTATGGGTGAACTACCGCAGCGGAGAAGCTGAAGCGGCAGCAGTCAAAGCAGAAATCGAAACGGCAGGGGGACAGGCAGAGACCATCGGGTTTGATGTCAGTGATGAAGCGGCATTTGTTGCAGCGGTAAAAGAGATTGTTGCAGCAGACGGTGAACTGAGCTATCTGGTAAATAATGCGGGTATCACCAAAGACGGACTGGCAATGCGCATGAAGACAGAAGCGTTTATGGATGTGATAGAAGCCAACCTCAAGTCAACGTTTATCGGATGCCGTGAAGCACTGAAAGTAATGGGTAAAAAGCGTTTTGGTTCAGTAGTGAACATCGCTTCCATTGTCGGAGAGACAGGCAATGCAGGACAGACCAACTACAGTGCGAGCAAAGGCGGTACCATCGCGATGACAAAAAGCTTTGCCCTTGAAGCTGCTCCCCGGAACATTCGCTACAATACGATCACGCCGGGGTTCATTGCCACTGAGATGACCGATGTTCTCAAAGATGAGGTCAAGGAAGCCTTTATTGCCAAAATCCCTCTGGGGCGTTTTGGTGAGCCAAGAGAGGTTGCCGAAGCGGTTGCCTTCCTGCTTTCCGACCACGCTTCCTATATTACCGGCGAAACACTGAAAGTTAACGGCGGGATGTATATGTAATGCTCTTTTCTCTCGCCCGAGGCACCCATGTCGGCTAAACTCCTCCTTCTTGAAGATGACCGTTTGTTCAATGAAACCCTGCAGGACTTTCTCGAAGAGGAGGGCTTCAGTGTGGATGTCGCACTTGACCCCTATACGGCACTGGATCTAACTTACGAGCATACTTACGACCTCTATCTTTTTGATGTGAACCTGCCGTATGAAAGCGGTTTTGATCTGCTTGGCAAACTGCGCCAGAGTAACGATATGACGCCTGCTATTTTTCTGACTTCAAGAGAAGACAAAGCTTCTTTGCAGGAGGGATTTGAAACGGGTGCAGATGACTACCTTAGAAAACCGGTCGATCTGGATGAACTGCTGCTGCGTGTACATGCGGTCTTACGCCGGCAAGTGCGCCAGGAACGTATAGAAATAGGCCCATATATGCTTGATATGTTTGCCAAGACACTCTACAAAGAGGGTAATGCCGTAGAGATAAGCAAAAAAACGGTTGAGCTTCTGCAGCTGCTTATTGAAGCGGGGGGCGAGGTAGTTACGGCTGAGACAATCAAGCAGCGGCTTTGGGCTGCGGGTCAGAGTGCCAGTGACGGAGCGCTTCGGGTCTATATTACTCAACTCAAAAAGCATTTTCCCGAGGCTATCGTCAATGTGCGTGGTGTCGGGTATAAGTGGTGTAGATGAAAAAGCAGATTTGGCTGGCGGCATTTGGGTATGTACTGAGTGTAGCAATGCTGCTCAGCTTTATCTACTGGTTTATGAAAAATGAAAATTTTTCAGAATCATCTTTCCTTCTTGCGGCACTTATTGCCCTCTTCCTCAGTGTAGCATGGGGGTATATTATTGCATCACACCTGTTGGTACCACAGAAAAAAACACAGGAACATCTGCTGCATTTGACAAAAGAGATTGTCCATGAGCTCAATCTTCCCCTGGCAACCATTCAGGCAAACAGCAGTATGCTGCGCCGAAACATAGAGGATACAAAGGCACAAAAACGGCTGACACGTATTGAAGATGCTTCAAAGCGTCTTGCCCGTCTTTACGATGAGCTGGTCTATACTATTAAAAAAGAGATACATGAGATTGAGCGTGAAACATTCGATCTGAAAGATCTGATAGAAGAACGGGTGGCTATTTTTAAAGAGCAGGGGCGCAACCCCTTTAGTGTGAATATCTGTTCCTGTATGGTACATACCGACCGTATCGGTTTTGAACAGATCGTGGACAACCTTGTCAACAATGCGATGAAGTACTCTCCGAAAGAAGCATCTGTAAAGATTATACTCGATGTGCCTTTTTTAAAGATCATTGACCATGGGATCGGAATGGATGAAGGGCAGATTGTAAAAATTTATGAAAAATATTATCAGGAAGACAGCCAGAAAGAGGGAGAAGGCATCGGGCTGGCTCTGGTAAAAGCATATTGTGACCGTGAGAATATTGCTATACAGATTGAGTCGGGGAAAGGTGAAGGTACAACAGTGACACTCGGTTTGGGGGAAATTATTGTTTAGTCCGTTATGCTATACTTTCTCAAGCGAGGTGACTGATGATACGGGTAATTCTTAACGGAAAGAAAGCACAGGACGAACTGTTTCGTGAAGCGGTAATGCGGCTGCGTCAAGAAGGGGAAACCATCGAAGTGCGTGTAACCTGGGAAAAAGGTGATGCGCTGCGTATGGTACATGAAGCGAGCAGGGATGGTGTGGAACGCATTGTTGTTGCCGGCGGAGACGGCTCACTCAATGAAGCGGTCAACGGATTGGCTACGCTTCCAAAAGAGAGGCGTCCGCAGATGGCGATCGTGCCGATGGGAACAGCAAACGATTTTGCCACTGCCTGTGAGATTCCGTGTACGGCACTTGAAGCGTTACGTTTGGCCATAGAGGGTCAGGCGTATCGTGTCGATATTGTGCAAGCCAATGAACGTTACTTTCTCAATGTCGCCTCCAGCGGTTTTGGTGCGCAGATTGTTGCAGACACCCCGCCATCGCTGAAAAACTTTCTTGGCGGGGGTGCCTACACACTCTCGGCTGTGATTAAGGCACTTAACTTCACCAGTCACGATGGCCGTTTGGTTTCAGACGGATTGGATATTAAAGGTAAAAGTATTGCAGGACTTATCTGTAACGGCAGACAGGCAGGCGGCGGGCAGCTCATCGCCCCTACGGCCTACATCAATGACGGACTGCTTGACATTGTAGTGATTCTGGAGTTCCCGCTGGTTGATCTTGGAGAAGTAATCGCCGAAATCATCGACTATGAACATTCCGGAACCTATGTGAAGCGTTATCAAAAAAAATGGGTAGAGTCGATTCCCTATCAGCGTCGTTCTGTCAATCTTGACGGAGAGCCCTACGAAGCGGATACGATCCGTTTCGAGATAGTACCGGGTGCGATCGAGCTGGTACTTCCCGAAGGCTGCCCTACGCTCAAACTATAGCGGCTTATAATCAAAGTTCCAATATAATCGCAGAAGCAATATCTGCAAAAGAGGTCCAATGCCAGTAGAACAGATCAAACATATTGTCGATTACGGAATTATCGGCTTCCTGCTCTTTTTGAGTTTTCTAACCTTTGCATTCGCCATTGAACGTCTGCTTTTTTACCGTAGTATAAAACTGGAAGAATACAATCACATTAAAGCACTTGAACTTGACCTTGGCAAGCATTTGTCAACCATTGCTTCTATTGGTGTCAATGCCCCCTATATCGGGCTGCTTGGAACGGTATTGGCGATCATTTTGACATTCTACATTATCGGTGAGCAGGCAAATGATGTCAATGCCGGTGAGATCATGAAACACCTTGCCCTTGCGCTTAAAGCAACTGCGGCGGGACTGGTCGTTGCCATACCTGCAACAGCCATTTACAATGCACTGTTGACAAAAGTAGACAAGCTGATCGCGCAGTGGGAGATCCTGCGTGACGAGGGGAAATTGCGCGGATGAGACGCGAACGCTTTGACAAGATGAACGTTGTTCCGTTCATCGATATTGTCCTTGTATTGCTTGTCATAGTGCTCGCTACGGCGAGTTTTGTACAAAATAAAAGCATCAAGATAGACTTGCCGGCAGCCAGCAGCAAAAAAGCGGAAGAGAAGAAGAGTATTGTCATTTCCATCGATAAGGAAGGGAAGTACTTCTACGACAAAACCCCCATGGAATATGCTGCACTTAAGGCCAAACTCAATACACTTGATCCCAAAAAAGATATTGTATCGCTACATACGGACAAGCTGACACCGTTTAATTATTTTGTCAAGGTTATCGATATTATGAAGGCCAAAGGTTTCGAGAACATCTCTATCGTTACCAAGCAGTAGAGGATGATGTGAAAAAACATCGCTATAAAGTTTCCTTTTTTATTACGGCGCTTTTGTATATCATCCCTATACTGTTCTACCTTTACTGGATCAAAAAAACAATCATCGTCTCTGATATACCTAAAGAACACACTGTTGAACTTGCGCTTTCTCAGTTTGCCCCTCAGGCACCGCCTTCTGCAGTCAAGGCACCTGTACAGCCTGAAACACTGACAGAGGAGGAAACAGAACCTGAAGAGAAACCCAAAGAGAAACCGCTGCCGCCAAAACCGGCAGAGCCGATACAGGAAGAACCAAAACCGGAGCCTGTACCGGTATTGAAAGAGGTGCCTGTTCCCAAGCCGATCGTTAAACGAAAACAGAAGCAGGTTAAGCAAAAAACAGTTGCAAAGAAACATACAAAAAAGAAGCACACTAAAAAGAAAAAAGTGCGACAAAAAAGGCGTGTCAGCGGAGGAGGTTCCCCGCATTACAGTGCGGCACAGCGCAACAGTTTTCTGGCACGCATCAGAGCGCGTATCAACCGTGCCAAGTCCTATCCCCGCATTGCACAGCGGCGCGGTATGCAGGGAACAGTAAAGGCACGTTTTACAATTCTTGCAAACGGGCATGTAGGAAATATCGTACTCTCCGGTCCTAAAGTGTTTTACCATTCTGCCCAAAAGGCTATTGAAAGCGCCTTTCCTGTCAATATAAAACGGGCAACGCTGCCGCTGCCTGCGACAATCAATCTTTCACTCCATTACAGACTTCGATAATGTTTGCTTTATCATGTAAAAATTAACACTAATTTAACACAAGCTTGTCATACTTGCATACATTTTTTATGCAAGGGAAAACAATGCGTTATACAACACAGGCAATGACATTCTCGCTGATATGTGCAACATCGCTCTTTGCGGCAGAGGCACAGCTGGGAAACATCGATGTTGAAGGAAAGGTCGATACAGAAGTGGTTCAGGATATTCACGGTGATGAGATCAAGTCTGCCGATCTTGCCGAAGCACTCTTCAAACAGTCGCCAAGTGTCTCCATTGTCCGGCGCTCCGGTATCGCCAATGATATTATTGTGCGCGGTCAGAAGAAAGACAACATTAATGTCACGATAGACGGTGCGAAGATTTACGGTGCATGCCCTAACCGGATGGATCCGCCAATTTCACATGTCCTGACGAACAATGTCGACTATGTACAGATCGACGAAGGGCCTTTCGATGTTGAGGATTTCGGTGTCCTCAGTGCGGATGTAAAAATAAAGACACTCAAGCCCGAAAAGGCGTTTCACGGTGATCTTAATTTTGGATTTGGAAGCTGGAACTACAAGAAGGCGGCACTGATGCTCAGCGGAGGAACCGATACGGTACGTTTTCTTCTCAGTACCTCTGCAGAGCAGGGGGGGCAGTATGAAGATGGTGACGGAAATACCTTTGCACAGCAGGTCGACAATTATATCACAGATAATTTGAACGGTAATATGCTGCATGACAAAAAGTTGAAAGGAAATGCTTTTTTGCCTCAGTATCGAAATATGAATGCTTTCACCAAAAAGACACTGCTTGCCAAACTTTTTTGGGACATCACCGATACGCAGCAGTTGAGACTCAGTTACACGGCCAACCGCAGTGACGATGTACTCTATCCCTCCACACCGATGGATGCACTGTATGATGATTCCAATATCTACAACATCGAATATACGGCAAAGGAACTGGGTACCTATTCCAAACAATTTGATATTCAGCTCTACCGCTCCGATGTGGATCACCCAATGAGCAACCAGTATCGTAAAGCTTCAAATATGATGTTGATGAAAAACTGGCTGACGACACAGACAGAGGGTGCAAAGATCAAAAACCGCTTTGATGTACAAAACCATGAGATTACCCTGGGAGTTGACTATTCTCTCAGAAACTGGGATGGTGCCTATTATGGAAAGAATGATGTGTATAAAGGTGTAAGTATTCCGGATGTCGATACAAAAAATGTCGGTTTCTTTGCCGAAGACAGAATGCACTTTGACCAAACAGAGGTGAAACTGGGACTGCGCTATGACGACACGTCTGTTACGCCGGGTATCGGAAAGTATCGTTCAAACGACTACAATGCCCTCAGCGGGAATCTGTTTATCACCTATCACCTTGATGATCAGACAAAGATTTACGGTGGCGTAGGACGCTCTTCAAGGGTACCGGATGCACGTGAACTCTATTTCCGGAAAAAAGGAAAGGCTATCGGTACAGATGACCTGAAGATGCTAACCAATACGGAGTTCGACCTGGGAATGGAAACAGTAATTGGCAACGGTATTGTGAAAGGAAAGGTATTTTACAGTGACCTTGGAGATTTCATTTTTTACAATGCGAACAAAATGCAAAATCGATTTGAAAATATGGATGCGTCGATCTACGGTTTTGAGCTGAGCGGCAGCTACCTCTTCAGCGACATGCTCTATGCGGATGCCGGGATTGCATACCAGCGCGGCAGGAAAGACCACCCTCTAAGCGGACAAAATGGTACAAATATGCCCGAGATTGAGCCGTTGAAATTTACCGCTTCAATCAACTATGGCACGGAAGAAGACTTTATGCTGCGTGCAGAGATGGTTGCCGCAGCAGGGTGGAACGATTACGATGAAGAAAACGGTGAGCAGGAGCTGCCCGGGTATGCTGTATTCAACGTAAAAGCAAGTAAGCACCTTACGAAAAACTTTGAAATCACACTTGGGGTGGACAACCTTTTTGACAAAACCTATGCAGTCAGTAATACTTATGAGGATTTGACGCTTGTTTCAGGAGGCGGACCGGTTATGTTGATGAATGAACCCGGCCGTTATGTTTATACAAACCTGCGTTATAAATTCTAAAAGAAGGGTTCTTAGCCCTTTTTGTGCAAGTGTTGCTCCAGCGCGTCTATTTCATCCTGCAGGCGCTGCATATTTTTCTTGTAAAGCATCGTATATTCCATCAGGTAGGGTTTTTTCCTGCTGGAGAGGTAGTACGTGAGTTCTTCAAACATCTTAACCATTTCGTTGGCCTGAATGTTGCCGTAAAGTTCAAGCATGGAGTGTGAAAACTCCTTGAGGGCAGTATACTCTTCATTTTTGATCAGTGCTTTAAGCTTTTCATCGCTTCCTTGCAGCAGGTCCATTGTCTCCTGGAGTAGTTCAAGGTAGTTTTCAGGACTTCCAGCATCTTCAACCCCTTTTTCAACATTGAGCACATAGGTATTGCATTTGTAGTCGAGGTCTTGGCTGTGGCACTGTGTCAGATGCATCTCTATCTTTGGTGTGATGACAAGGAATTTTTCAAGTGCCGTATAGACATCCTGTGCAGTGATAGGTTTGGTGATTGCAGCATTCATCCCGGCAAGCTGCATGGCACGTACTTCCTGTTTGAATGCCATCGATGAGATAGAGATAATAGGGATATGCTCCCACTTCGGTTTGGAGCGTATTCTTCGTGTCATGGTCAGTCCGTCAAGCAGCGGCATGTTAATATCGGCAAAGATGAAATCAATCTCTTCCTTTTCAAGAAGATCCATTAATTCGATTCCGTTATTTACCGTAAACAGTTTGATGCCATCAATATTGTTGAGGATATTCCGCATGACACGCATATCGACCTTGCTGTCTTCGGCTACGGCAATGTGGGCACCCCGGAATTTTTGCAGATCTTCTTCACTGAAGTCATGGTTGCCTTTGATGGCAAATGCATCGGTACTGAATGTATCCATGTTGCTGATACCCTTGACCGCTTTGCTTTTAAGAATGAACATTTGGTAAAGAATCTCCTCGACATCACCGATAATGGTAGGGTTGTAGAGTTCGGCATCTGCAATAGATTTGGAGAAGTTGATTGTTTTTTCATCCTCGAAGAGTTCGTGGACGATGATGGTCTTGAAGTCTTTCTTGCCGCTTTGATGGATCTTTTTGAAAAAACTGATATGTTTGGGTGTGAGGCTTGAAGAGCGAAGAATGGCCATATCATATTTTTTAAGATCCGGTTTCTTGTTTTCGAAGTCACTGAGATTCATATGCTCTATTTTAATGCCGAATGTATCGAAAATATACTGCGCACGTTTGGTTTCATACTTTGTTTTACCGATAAAAAGTGCCTTTTTCCCGGTAAGAAATTTTTTCAGCTTTTCTTGATTACTGCGGTTGTCACGGTCTTCGATATAGGGAATTTTGAAAAGAAAGTGTGTTCCGTTTCGTTTACTGCTTTTGACTTCGATGGAGCCGCCCATTGCTTCCGCAATATTGCGTGCTTTAATAAAGGCACTAAAGCGTTCGTCCGCTTCCTTTCCTGCTATCGTATCCATATAATGTGCAAGTTCGGTTTTTGACAGTACCGCGGTAGGATTGTAGACATCAAAAACAATGTGCTGTTCTTTCTCTTTGGAAATATGGAGAACAACTTCCTGATTGCTGTTCATCGCAATGACATCTTCCATGAGTGCTTCGAGAACCTGTTCGATGTAGTCATTGTCTCCTACAATATACCGTCCTACCTCATTGTCAACATCGTAATGAAGCTGGTGACCGCTTGCTTTGAGTGGCTCACTGATCTTGTTTGTCAGGATATGCAACATACCGCTAAGCCTGAAAGGCTGGTTTTCTATTTTAATCTTTTTCATATCGATACGATACTGTTCGACCAGTTCAGGATCAGCACTTTTGGATGCCTTGAGCGTACTGTTCTCTTTTTGCATCCGCTTCTTTGCGGCAGGTTTCTTAAAACGAGAGAAAATAATAAAGCCAATAATGGCGACCAACAGAAGTACCACTCCATAGGCCAGTGCCATATACGGCGAGGTTGACTCTTCGGCATGAAGAAGCGAAGCGGCTATCGTCAGAAGGAGAAATTTTTTCATCGTAATCGTTACCTGTCTTTATGAAGATTATATATTTTATTTATGCGTAAGTATAGCAAAAGTTATTGTATTTTAGTAAAATTTTTAAAATAATGTAAGAAGAATATGCAAATAGGTCTCGTATCTTTCAAATATTTTAATATATTGGATAGATACTTTCTGACATGATTAGAGGATGTTTTCTTTTTTGAAGCCGGCATATGCATCTTTGGTAGACAATACAACGATGCCATGTCAAGATTGTCCGGACATCCTATAAAGCGTATTTATGACTCTTCTACCAGGGAAAAATTGCTGCTTTTTATGAACTTTTTGCTATACTATTGTGTATTTTAACACACTTAAGGAGTAATCAATGGCATTATTTGATGATGTAAAAGAGGTAGTTGTTGAGCAACTGAACGTGAGCCCTGATGAGGTAAAAGAAGAGTCTAAGTTCGTAGAAGATCTCGGGGCTGACAGTCTTGATGTCGTTGAGCTTGTTATGGCACTTGAAGAGAAGTTCGATATCGAAATTCCTGACGATCAGGCAGAAGCGATCGCAACTGTCGCGGATGCAATCAAATTCATTGAGAGCGCACAGGCGTAAGCCTTTACCCCTCCCTTGCGGAGCGGTAAGAGATAGATGAGTATTTGTACGGAATATTCGTCTATATCTTATGAATAACAGATAGGAGCAGCAGTGAAAAGAGTAGTGGTAACAGGTTTGGGAATGATCAACTCTCTGGGGTTGGACAAAGAGAGTTCATTTTCTGCAATCGTAGAGGGAAAATGCGGTATTAAACTGATTGAGTCTTTTGACACAGAAAAACACAGTGTAAAAATTGCCGGAGAGATCACTGATTTTGATCCGACAACGGTAATGGATCCTAAAGAGGTTAAAAAAGCCGACCGCTTCATTCAACTTGGCCTCAAAGCGGCACAGGAAGCGATGGCGGATGCCAATTTTGGTGATGATATTGACAAAGACCGTTTTGGTGTAGCGTCAGCTTCAGGGATCGGCGGTCTGATCAATATTGAAAAAAATTCGGTAATCGCGGCAACACGCGGTCCGAGAAGAATCTCTCCATTCTTCATTCCCTCTTCTCTTGTCAATATGCTGGGCGGATTTGTCTCTATCGACCATACACTCAAAGGGCCGAATCTCTCTTCTGTCACTGCCTGTGCAGCAGGAACCCATGCGATTGGTGAAGCGACCAAATCGATTATGATCGGAACCGCGGACAAAATGCTGGTTGTGGGTGCCGAAGCGGCGATCTGTGCAGCCGGTGTCGGCGGTTTTGCTGCAATGAAAGCCCTGTCAACCAGAAATGATGACCCGCAAGCATCTTCCAGACCATTCGATGCGGATCGTGACGGTTTTGTGATGGGCGAAGGTGCCGCAGCCTTGGTACTTGAAACCTATGAAGATGCTGTAGCGCGTGGTGCAACCATTTATGGCGAGATCATAGGCTTTGGTGAAAGTGGTGATGCGAACCATATTACTACACCGACAATGGACGGCCCGCTGCGTGCAATGAAAATGGCCTACAACATGGCAGGTAATCCAAAAGTTGATTATGTCAATGCACACGGTACTTCTACACCGGTCAATGACAAAAATGAAACTGCAGCGCTTAAAGAGCTCTTCGGCGGTAAGGAAAACTGTCCTCCTGTCAGTTCTATCAAGGGGCAGGTCGGTCACTGTCTTGGTGCTGCGGGAGCCATTGAAGCTGTTGTTTCACTTATGGCTATGAGAGACGGTGTTCTGCCTCCAACTATTAACTACACGACACCTGATGAGAACTGTGATCTTGACTATGTACCAAATGAAGCGAGAAAAGCAGAACTCAATACAGTAATGAGCAACTCCTTTGGATTTGGCGGTACTAACGGTGTTGTCATTTTCAGAAAAGTATAAGGGAAGGATCAGCGATGGCAACCTATCTGGATTTTGAGAGCAAGATTGAAAAGTTACAAGAAGAGATTGTCTCTGCCCATGCCGTTGCCAACCTTGAACAGGTGGAAAAACTGCAAAAAGAGCTGCAAAAAGAGGTTGAAAAAACCTTTGGTTCACTGAGTGACTATCAGAAACTCCAGTTAGCCAGACACCCTGACAGACCTTATGCGCTCGACTATATCAAAATGATCCTCGATAACCCCTATGAGATTCATGGTGACCGTGCTTTCCGCGACGATCCTGCCATTTTGTGTTATATGGGATGGATTGACGGTCAGAAAACAATGGTCATTGGGGAACAGAAAGGGCGTGGGGTCAAAAACAAGATCAAACGTAACTTCGGTATGCCAAATCCTGAAGGGTACCGTAAAGCGCTGCGGGCAGTCAGACTTGCGGAAAAATTTAACATTCCTGTTCTGATGCTTGTGGACACTCCGGGTGCCTACCCCGGACTGGGTGCGGAAGAACGCGGACAGAGTGAAGCGATCGCCAGAAACCTTTTTGAATTTGCTGCAACGAAAGTACCGATGGTTTCTGTGGTCATCGGTGAAGGCGGTTCCGGTGGTGCACTTGCCATCGGTGTGGCGGACAGACTGGCAATGATGCGATATTCAATCTTTGCAGTCATTTCCCCGGAAGGATGTTCTGCAATTCTATGGAATGACCCAAGCAAAGTGGAAACTGCGACCAAAGCACTCAAGATTACCCCGAATGATCTCCTTGAGCACAAGCTGATCGACGATGTGCTCGATGAACCGCTTATCGGTGCACACCGTGACAAAAAAGCGGCAGCGGAAGTGTTGAAAACCTATTTCCTTGAGACTGTCAAGGAACTACAGGAACTTTCGACAGATGAATTGCTTGAAAAACGCTATGAAAGACTCACCTCTGTGGGTGCCTACAGCGAATAGCACCGATGCTTCACGACATTGCCGCCTTTCTGGTCGATACCATTGGCGCAATGGGCTACTGGGGCATTTTCTTACTGATGTTCCTTGAGAGTACCTTCTTCCCCTTTCCCAGCGAAGTGATCATGATTCCTGCCGGCTACCTTGCCTACCAGGGAGAGATGAACCTGTACCTTGTTGTCCTTATCGGCATTGCAGGATCGCTTGCGGGGGCACTTTTCAACTACTATATTGCAATGCATTTTGGACGCAGGTTTCTGCTAAAGTATGGTAGATATTTTTTTGTCAAACGGGAAACCCTTGATAAACTTGAAGCTTTCTTCCAAAAGCATGGAGAACTTTCAACATTTAACGGGCGGCTTATCCCCGGAATCAGACAGCTCATTTCTCTGCCTGCGGGGTTGGCACGTATGAATCTTTTTAAATTTTCTTTTTATTCGGCGCTGGGCGCTGGCATATGGGTCATTGTACTTGTGGCAGTGGGCTACCTGGTGGGTTCAAATGCAGCACTCATTTCACAATATCTGCACACGGCAACGGTGATTGCGCTGGTGAGTATTGTGTTTATTACACTGTTTTATGTGGTGCGGCAAAAACGGAAAAAAGAGATTCTCGGTGATGATTAATCTACAATCCATGCAATATATTTTTTCTTTTTGATACGTGTTGATTTAAGCATTTTCAGTACCTTTTTCAAAACATGATTATCAATGGCGATATAGGTACGGTTGGCCATCAGTGTAATGGCACCAATCTGTTCAGGCTCCAGACCCATCTCCTTGCAGAAGGTACCCAGTATATCGCCTTTACGCAGTTTTTGTTTTTTACCGCCATTTAGAGCGATGGTCTCAACATGTGACACTATTTTAAAATTACGGCTGTTTTGGGTGTTGTCAAGTTCAAGTTTTTTTGCTTCGTTTAGAATATATGCTGTTTTGGTGCTGCCGGATGTATACAGTGAGACGGCTCTTCCTGTACTCCCTGCCCGTCCTGTACGTCCAATGCGATGGGTGTAAACCTCTTTGTCAAAAGGAAGATCATAGTTGACAACCAGTTTAACATTGTCAATGTCGATACCGCGTGAAGCAACATCTGTCGCAACAAGCACGGGAGAAGAACCGTTAGAAAATTTGATAATGGCCTCCTGACGGGCCTCCTGGTCCAAATCACCATGTATGGTTGTGACTGCATGTCCCTCCTGTTGCAGTCTTTGGGCCAATGCAATGGTATCGGCTTTGGTGTTACAAAAAATGAGGAGAGAGTTCGGCCTGTAGAGATTGATGATCTGTTGCAGTGTTTTGGGTTTGTCACGGGTTGTGATGACATATGCTTCAATCTGTCCCTCTTGATGTTCCGGTGTTACGGAGATGACTTCCGGTGCATGAAGGAATGTTTGTGCCAGTGTTTTTATTTTATCGGGGAAGGTAGCGGAAAACAGCAGACGCTGTTTTGTATTTTTTGCCTGTGAAACAATCTTTAAAATATCATCGTAAAACCCCATTTCAAGCATTCGGTCGGCTTCGTCAAGTACAATGCGTTCAATACTTTTAAGCTCAAGTGTTCCTTTGGAAAGATGATCCAAAAGCCGTCCCGGCGTACCGATAAGCAGATGTCCCCCCTTTGACAAGTGAGTTTGCCTGATTGCGCAGCGGTACACCGCCATAAAGTGTAACGGTTTTGAAATTAGGGAGGGCAGCGGCAAGGGTTTGTATCTGTGTGGCAATCTGTTCTGCAAGTTCACGGGTAGGAGTAATGATTAATGTCTGAGGGGTATTCTTCTCGAGATTGGTCATCATAAGAGAAGGAAGTGCAAAAGCCAGTGTTTTGCCTGAACCGGTTTTGGACTGTACCAAAAGGTCTTTTCCCTGTAAAATAAGAGGAATAGAACGTTCCTGTACCATGGTCATGGTTGTAAACTGTTGTGCTTGAAGTGTGTCACTGAGTGCTTTTGAAAGATTTGGAATTGTGTTGAATGTGGCCATGGTCAGGGTACTCGCTTAAAAGATAAAAGGAATGCATAAATGTAAAAATGGAGAAAATGGAAGGGGTCAAGCGGGAGAGTATCCCCGCTGCGGTTATGCTTCTTTGCTTTTTTTATAGTCAAGAATCATTTTGTATGCTTCGTCTTTAAGTAGAAGTTTCTCTTTTTTCAGTGTTTCCAGCTCCAGGTCTGTCATAGGGATACGACCTGCTTCCGCATCTTCGATCTTCTGATCAAGTTCATTGTGCTTTTCAAAAATTTTTGCAAAGTGTGCATTCTGCTGTTTGAGTTCGTGGATTTCGTCTCTGTATTCATGTAACATGTGGCGCTCCTGTGTATATTTTCCGTATTATAGCTTTTTTGCAATAACAGAGTGGTGAAAAATCACATGTCCAAATTTAAAATAAAAAGCATTATGTTCTGTATTCGGCATTGATCTTGACATACTCATAACTGAGATCACAGCCATAGGCGGTAAAGCTCCCTTCCCCAATACCAAGATCACACCGGACGGCAAACGCTTCCTGTTTCATAATGGCATAGGCCTGCTTTTCACGCTCTTTGTCGAGTTCCCGATGGGTGTCGGAGTAGATGAGCAGGTCATCGTAGTGAATGGTAAGTGTGGTGTCGTCACAGGTAATGCCGCTGGCACCGATGGTAGAGGCGATGCGTCCCCAATTCGGGTCTTCTCCAAAAAGTGCTGTTTTTACCAGCAGTGAATTGCTCAGCGCTCTGGCGGCACGTTCTGCTTCTTCATTGCTGGCAGCTCCGGTAACTTCAAAAGCAACCAGCTTGTTGGCTCCCTCTCCGTCACGGAGAATCATCATGGCAAGCTTGAAAAGCATCTCATTGAGTGCTTCGGAAAACGCTTCTTTGTTGTAGTTCCCGGTGTTACCGTTTGCAAGAAGCATCACCGTATCGTTAGTGGAGGTGTCTCCATCGACAGAGATGCGGTTAAAGGAGCGGTCAGCAGCACTTTTAATCAGGGCATCCATATCGGCTTTGGGAACATCAGCATCAGTGATAACGAAGCAGAGCATGGTTGCCATCGCAGGGTTGATCATTCCGGCACCTTTACAGATGGCAGCAAGATGAAAGTGTGTACCATCCTCAAGGGTGACACGACAGGCAAGTTCTTTTTTGAAGCTGTCCGTGGTCATGATGGCTCGGGCAGCAGCATCTGAATTTTTGGCATAAAAATCAAACTTTCCAAATGCAGAGGTAATCTTCTCTACCGGAAGACGGTAGCCGATAACCCCTGTTGAACTCATGACCGGATTGACAACTTCTATTTTGGAAGAGAGGGCGGACATAATGGTATAAATGTCTTCTATGCCTTTTTCTCCCGTCATAGCATTGGCATTCTTGGCGTTTACCAGTACAAAATTGGTTTGAAATCCCTCTTCGTAACGCTGGAAGTGTTTAATAGGGGCGGCCTGAAAACGGTTTGTGGTAAAAACGGCATTGACATTGCAAAGTGTTTCAGATCGGATAAAGGCAACATCCCCCTGTGAGGCATCCGGGCGCATACCGACATTGACAGCATCACAGTAAAAGCCGTTAACATTGGCAAGTCCGCCTTCAAGCGGTGTAATTGAATAGTTCGACATAAAAGTACCTTTTGAATTAGATATATTTCAGCTCTTCGGGTTTGGCTTTTTTCCGAATGATTTTTTTGGCTTTGCGTATACCGTCACCGGTACCAATGAGCAATAGTTTGGATTCAGGCATTATAATAGTGTCTCCCTTGGGCATAGGAATGAATCTGCCGTCCTTTTGGCGGATGCCGATAATGGTAACATTGGCAATATCCCTGAAACGTGCGGCTTTGATCTTTTTGAGGGTTAACCAGGATGTTTTGGAAACTTTTGCCTCTTCCATGTCAAGCGGTGTATCTTTTTTGTAAAGGAACTCCTGCAGCAGGTTTTCCATATCAGGACGTGCCGCCATGGCATTGATACGCTGTGCCATCAGTTTGGTAGCGGTAACGACCTTGTCCGCTCCAAGTTTCTGCAGTTTTTGTTCATCTTCGTAACTTTTTGCATTGGCAATAATGAGATACTTCCTCATGCGGCCGATCTCACGTTCATAGAGGCGTGCAGAAGCAATTGTGGCAATGTTGTCTGCAACATTGTCCGCAAGGGTAATCATTCCTTTTGCCGAAGAGAGATGGGATTTTAAAATACCCACTTCGGTATGCGGTTCTGCCGAAACATAATAGGGGTATTTATGCTTTTTGGCGATCTCTTCAAGGTCTTCGCGGGGGTCGACGACAACAAAGGGAATGTGGTTGGCTCTCAGCTGCTTGGTAACCTGTATGGTAAATTCGTTGTGGTAGCAGACAACAAAGTGATGCTTGAGTCTGGCAATCTCGTAAAGCATTTTTCGCTCCTTGGCGGTTTTTTGAAACTCTCCCTTTTTGACAACTTCAGCAATAATTCCTACTGCGATGGAAAAGACGACAAAACCGAAGATGATCAGGGTAATGGTAAAAATACGTCCCAAATCGGAAATGGGCTGTATCTCTCCGTAGCCGACGGTGGTAAAGGTGATCCCCGTCTGGTAAATGGCGTTCATCAAAGTGAAATGATCAATGACCATATAACCGATCGTGCCGATCAGCATCATCAATACGGTAAGTATAAGCGGAAGTCTAAAGGGGGCTAAATGACCGTAATACTCGTCATTCAGTGTAATATGCGGTTTGGGTGCGCTTCTCCAGCCGAGAAACTTTTTGAATTTTTCCAGTGAGGTCATGATAAGAGAGTATACCCTCTCCTATCTGAGAAATTAGTTAGCAACAGCTGCCTGAGCTGCTTTTTTCTTCATTGTTCTGAGTGTTGAAGCTGCAACTTTGATACGTTTTGTTGTACCGTCTTCAAGTGTGACCTTGACAGATCTCAGGTTTGGGAGCTGTCTTCTTTTTGTTTTGTTGTGCGCGTGTGAAACGTTGTTTCCTACCAGTGGACCTTTGCCACTTACTGAACATTTTCTTGCCATGGTGATACCTTGTGTGTAATGTAGACGGCATAGATGCTATGCAGCCCCGAATATTTTGTGGCGAATTATATACAAGCAATCCATAAATTACGCTTAAGTGCTGTACGTAAAGCATCCAAAGCCGGCTTTTGCTATAATCACGAAAGTCATTTGAAGGATCATGATATGTTAGTAGCGCCAAGTATTTTATCGGCAGATTTTGGCAAGCTTGCCGAAGATGTCAGGGCTGTCTGTAACGGCGGATGTGACCTTGTCCATGTCGATGTGATGGATGGACACTTCGTCCCCAATCTGACCATTGGACCCGTTGTGGTCGATGCGGTTGCCAAAGCGGCGACAAAACCGCTTGACATCCACCTTATGGTGGAGAACAACAGCTTTTTTGTCGATCTGTTTGCCCCGCTGAAACCGGAGTTTATTTCGTTTCATATTGAAGAAGAGAAGCATCCGCATCGCCTCATTCAGAAGATCCGCTCTCTGGGTATCCGCCCTTCTATTGTACTCAACCCCCATACCTTGCCCGAAGCGGTAGAGTTTTTGCTTGAAGATCTCGATATGGTGCTGTTGATGAGTGTCAACCCGGGTTTTGGCGGACAGAAATTCATCCCTTCTGTTATCGAAAAAGCGCAGCGCTTAAAGGCACTCATCGAAAAACGCAATCCCGACTGTCTTATTGAAGTGGACGGCGGTGTCAATGATGTCAATGTCAAGCAGCTTGCCGAGGCCGGCGTGGATGTCGTGGTAGCAGGGTCGTATGTCTACAGGCACCCCAAAGGGGTCAAAGAGGCGATTGCTTCATTGAAGTAATAAGGAAATAATGTAGGGTGCGTAGTCACGCACCACTTAAAAGAGATTGCCGCAAGGCTATATATTGAAATAAATAAACGGTGCGTGATTACGCACCCTACAAGGTTGAAACTGTGCGCGTAAAAATCTGCGGTATCACAAACCTTCGTGACGCGCTGCATGCGGTAGCGTGTGGAGCGGATGCGCTCGGATTTGTCTTTTACAACAAGTCACCACGCTATATTACGCCCAAGAATGCGAAGCATATCATCGATCAGCTGCCGCCTTTTGTTGAGCGGGTGGGGCTCTTTGTCAATGAGGGTGTTGAGACCATCGACACGGTCTGCCGCTATACGGGTATCTCCCTGGCGCAGATTCATTTCGATGTGGACGAGGAGTCGCTGGATATCATCGAAACAAAGACCCTTCCCGTGGTGCGTGCAAAATCACCTGAAGATGTGCATCGCTTTGCGGACCGTTACAGGCTTGTCGATGCCTACTGTGAAGCTTACGGAGGCAGCGGAAAGCGTTTGAACTTGGAGTGGTTTGAAGGGATAGACTGCTCTAAAATCATTCTTGCAGGAGGTTTGACACCGGAAAATGTGGAAGAGGTCAAGCCTTTTGGTTTTTACGGTGTTGATGTCAGTTCGGGCGTAGAGTCGCCGTTCAAGGGGCAAAAAGACCCTGAAAAAGTGGAGCGCTTCATTCTTAATGCGAAAAGTATTTAACGAACTGACACAGGCCTTTCGCAAGCACGGAGGCATATTAAACGCAACGCAGTACAGCAGTATTGTCAAAAAGCATACGACACTGCTTGAAGAGAGCGATACGATCTTTCTGCTCCTGCAGGCGTCAGGGTACCCCATTGAACAAGAGGAAGATGTCTACCGACTGAAAACATATTTTACTCCCTATCAGATGCAGCGCTACTGTGTCATAGACATTGAAACAAACGGCAGTAAGCCGGGTACTTCGCAAGTCATTGAGATCGGTGCGGTGATGGTTGAAAAAGGAGAGGTGATTGACCGGTACGAAACGTTTGTAGAGTGTGCTTTTTTGCCTGAGTATATTACAAAAATCACCGGCATAGAACCTGAAGATCTCATCGGTGCGCCGACCCGAAGGGAAGCACTTGTAGGGCTTCGGCACTTCATGGGTGATGCGGTTTTTGTTGCACACAATGCCAATTTTGATTACACATTCCTTGATGCCTCTTTTGAGCGTTTTGGTCTTGGCGGTATCGGTAACCCCAAACTCTGCACGATCGACCTTGCCAGACGCACCTTCGAAAGCGAACGTTACGGGCTTGCCTATCTCATCGAGGCACTCGGTATGGAAGAGACCAACCACCACCGTGCCTACTCTGACGCACTTTGCGCCTCCAAAGTGATGCTAAAGAGCTTTGAAACCCTGCCGGAGTATGTTAAAACGACCGATGATTTGTTGCAGTTTTCGACATCGAGTAAGAAGAGCAGGAGAATAAAAAGTGAAGAGAGAAGAGTGAAGAGTGAATAGTTTCGGTATGCATTACTTTGCAATGCTTTGATTGACAAGAGAGAACGCGTAGGGTGCGTAGCCACGCACCTTCAAACCGTTTGTAAAATAAGCATGTTTGGTTGTCATGTATCTCAATGGTGCGTGATTACGCACCCTACGCGAAAGCGATAACAGTGCAATATTTCCATTGACCAAAGTTTACAGCGTATTATCATTCCTACTTCCTACTTCCTACTTCCTACTTCCTCACTCCCCAATACATGGTGTAAAAAGAGTATCTGTGCAAAGACAGCTGCAAAAATATTGACAATGGGAATATAGTTGAATGCTGCGGCGATCATGGCAAGTATGGTCGTCCCTTTCTTTTTTGCTTTAAGCTCCGACGGATCGCTAACGAAGAGGGAACCGACATCGTAAAGTGTAGGCTCTTTGATCAGCAGTGACCATAGCCAGAGCATCCATACAGCACCGACAAGGGGGATGAACATCACAGGGAAGGTGAAAAGAAATATCACAAGGAAGATAAGACCGGCTTTAAGACTCAGCATCAGTGACTTTACAATATTGGGTGAACCTGTAACAGGTTTGTCCGGGTAGTGTTTGGCTGTCAGTTTAATGAGCAACGGTTCAACCATCAAAGAGGTGACGATGGAAATGGTAATGATGAAGAGCATATAGGCAATGGCAACAGTTGCAACGGATGCTCCTGTGGTTTGTAGCCACTCCCAGGGGATCCAGCTGAGGTAACTTTTGACAAAACCTGTCAGCATACTTCCAAAGAGCCAGGCAATGATTGCCGTAACAACTGCAGAGATCAGAGTAACCTTCAGTGTAAAAAGAAGGACGGTTTTGGAGAAAATGTCCTTGAAGCTTTTGGTGATGATTTGGGTCATTGATATTCATCCTTAAACGCCACATACCGCTGTGCCGAAGCATACAGTTCCGCTACCTCTTCATCGGTCAGCTCCCGTACCACTTTTGCGGGACTTCCCATAATGAGGCTGCGCGGCGGGAATTTTTTGTTCTTCGTTACCAGACTTCCCGCCCCTACAATGGATTCTTTGCCGATGACAGCACCGTCAAGGATGGTTGCGCTCATCCCAATGAGGCAGGCATCTTCGATGGTACAGCCGTGCAGCATAACCCGGTGTCCGACAGTGACATCGTTACCAATGACCGTGGGATGCCCATCTGTCATATCGTCACGTTTGTGATGGGTGACATGGATCATACTCAGATCCTGAATGTTGGTACGGTCACCGATTGTAATGAAGTGTACATCGCCGCGTACCACGCAGCCAAACCATACGGCGGAGTCTTCTCCCATGGTAGTTCGTCCGATGACTGAAGCTCCGGGTGCGACCCAGGCATTCTTCCCCAGTTTGGGTGTCCACTCTTTGAATTTCAACAGCATAGTTATCCTTCTTTTAAAATACGGTTTGCCAAGCGGCTGACATAATTGGGTGTCTCTTTTTTGGTTTTGTCATGGATACGGTTGACATACTGCTCAAGAATTTTGTGGTTGTTGATTTTTTTGCCAAGCGCAGGAACCTTCACATATTCACCGCTCTTTTGTAGTTCCCAGCGTAACTGATTGTCTGCAAGCTGCAACATGAGTATCTGTTCAATCTTCTGTGAGAGATTGGGTTCTATGATAGGTGTCATCAGCTCGACACGGCGTACGAGGTTACGCGGCATCAGGTCGGCACTGGAAATGTAGGTTTTGACCTTTTGGTGCTTAAACCAGTAGATACGCGGGTGTTCGAGGTACTTCCCGATGATAGAAGAGACTTTAATGTTTTCACTAACACCCTTCACTCCCGGTTTAAGACAGCAGATACCACGGATGATAAGATCGATTCGGCATCCTTTTTGAGAAGCCTTGTAGAGGGTTTTAATAATATCCTGGTCTACCAGCGAGTTGGCCTTGAGAATAATATGCCCCTTTTTTCCCAATTGGCTCTCTTTTTCAATCAGTTTGATGAGTTTGGGCTTGATCTGTACCGGCGACATGAACAGCGTGCCAAGTTTGGTGTAGGTTGAAAACCCTGTCAGAAAGTGGAAGAAATGAGTTGCGTCGGTAGAAAATGCCTCTTTGGCTGTAAAGTAGGATATATCGGTATAGATTTTAGCAGTGCTTGGATTGTAGTTTCCTGTTGCGAGGTGTACATAGCTTTGCAGCTTGCGGCCCCGGCGTTTGATGACCTGTGCAATTTTGGCATGTACCTTGAGTCCCGGGATGCCGTAAACTACATGTGCTCCGGCATCTTCGAGTGCCTTTGCCCAGCGAAGGTTGTTCTCTTCGTCAAAACGCGCTTTGAGTTCAACAAGTACAGTAACCTGCTTGCCGTCACGTGCGGCATCGATGAGCGCTTTGACAATAGGCGATTTCTGTCCGGCGCGGTAGAGTGTCATGCGAATGGCAATGGTATCTTTGTCTGCAGCAGCCTGTTTAATGAATTGTACGACCGGTTCAAAACTGTCGAAGGGATGGTAGAGCACGACATCCTGTTTTTCAATGGCTTCAAAAACATTTTCGGTATCAAAAGGCGGCAGAATTTTTGGCGTAAAAGTAGGCAGTACAAGGTGTGAAAGCTGTTTGTCTCCGACAATCTGCCAAAGCGCGCCGAGGTTAAGCGGCAGGCTTTTGTATGGGTAAATATCGTGTTCGTTAAGGTTGAGGTGTGTCAGCAGGAACTGAAGCAGGTCATCATCAACCCCTTCGAGCAGTTCAAGGCGGATGAGTGAACCCTTGTTCCGAGAGCGCAGTCCCTCCTGCAAAATTTCCAGAAAGTCATCAGCTTCCTCTTCTTCTATTTCAATATCGGCATTTCGTGTAACACGAAACGGGGTGGATGCCAGCGGAGTGAATCCGGGGAAAAGTTCGGTTGTAAAGTGCTCAACGACACTCTCAATGGGAATAAACGTATGATCGACCTGAATAAAACGTGGAAGAATACGCGGAATACGGATAAGCCCGTGTTTGATATGCCCCGACTCGTCCTCCAGTGTAATGGCCAGCGCAAAACTGAGGTTGTTCAGGTGAGGGAAGGGGTGAGTGGCATCGATGGCGATGGGAATGATAACCGGATAAATCTCTTCAAAGAAGATCTCTTTTACCTCTTCCTGCTGTGCTGCCGAGAGTGCTTCGAAATTTTTAATATGTACACCATGGCTATGAAGTTCTGAGATAATGGAGGTGTAGCATGATTCGAGTATGTCATGCTCCTTATGCAGATAGGCACGGATCTGTGCCAACTGTTCGGCAGGCGTAAGACGGTCTGGTCCGGTCTCCTGAACACGTGCTTTGAAGAGTGCTTTGAGCCCTGCAACACGGATCATGTAAAATTCATCGAGGTTCGTACCGTAAATGGCAAGAAATTTCAAACGCTCCAGCGGCGGCAGAGTTTCATCGAGTGCCTGTGCCAGTACACGGGAGTTGAACTGCAGCCAGCTGAGTTCACGGTTGAAGTAGAGCTGGGGGTCGTTCAAATCGATCATCGGAGGGACTCCGATGGGCGATTTGGTGAATAGTGTCGGTTTGCATTGCTTTGCAATGCCTTTATTGATGAAGGCATCTTGCATATCCTTTTTTAGACAGTATGTGATTATAATATTTGGAGGTATTATAGCAAAATATCTTGTAGGGTGCGATATTTCGCACCGTTTACGCGTAAACCGATAATGAACGCTGTTTTTTCATAATGGCTTGAAGGTGCGTGACTACGCACCCTACAGCTTTTTAATCTTCGCTATCTCATCTCTCAGCCTTGCCGCCTCTTCAAACTCCAGATTTTTGGCTGCTGCAAGCATCTTGGCTTTGAGCTCTTTGATAAGCTGTTGACGTTCGGCTTTGGGCATTTTGTCAAGTTTGGAGCGTTTGTTGTAGAGTTCGCCGCCGTCTTCGACCTTGAGGTTGGTGTCAAGCTCCCGGATGGTGGTTTTGGGGGTGATGCCGTGTTCCTTGTTATAGGCAATCTGCTTCTTTCTTCTTGCCTGTGTGATCTCGATGGTAGCCTTCATCGAGTCGGTCATCTTTTTGGCATACATCAGCACTCTACCGTTGGCGTTACGTGCGGCACGTCCGGCAGTCTGGATGAGTGCCGTCTGGGAGCGCAAAAAGCCCTCTTTGTCCGCATCCAAAATGGCTACAAGGCTGACTTCGGGCAGGTCAAGCCCTTCTCTTAGCAGGTTGATCCCGACCAAGATGTCAAACTCCCCAAGCCGTAAAGAGCGGATGATCTGGTTACGCTCGATGGCGTCAAGATCGGAGTGCATATATTTACACTTGAGTCCAAGGTCGTTGTAGTAGGTTGTCAACTCCTCTGCCATCTTTTTTGTCAACACGGTAACAAGCACCCGTTCTCCACGCTCGATGACCGGTTTCATACGGTCATGCAGATTTTCTACCTGATAAGTCGAATCGATAACTTCGATCTCAGGGTCAAGCAGCCCGGTGGGTCTGACAACCTGCTCGGCAACAGTAGCGGAGAGGTCAAGCTCAAGCTGGGCAGGGGTGGCGGAGACAAAGAGATAGTGGGGTGCTTTGTTGATGTACTCGTCAAACTTGAGCGGGCGGTTGTCCAGTGCACTTGGCAGTCTGAAACCGTGTTCTACCAGTACCTCTTTACGGCTGCGGTCTCCCGCGTACATTCCCCGAAACTGCGGCAGTGAAACGTGCGACTCATCCACAATGACAAGGTAGTCGTCATGCATCACCTCGAAGTAGTCCATCATCGAGTAGGGGGTCTCGCCGGGCTTTTTGCCTGTGAGGTGCCGCGAGTAGTTTTCAATACCCTTGCACATACCGGTGGCTTCGAGCATCTCAAGGTCGAACTCAGTACGCTGCTTGAGACGGTTGTACTCCACCATGCGTCCCTCACGCTGAAAAAAGGCAAGCCGTTCATCCAGTTCCTCTTCAATGCTCTTAATGGCGCGTGCGAGCTTCTCCTTGCCCACCACGAACTGGTTGGCGGCGTAGATAGTTATTTCCTTCATGTGCTTCTCTTTCTCTCCGGTCAGTGAGTTGAAGGTGTAAATGTCCTCTATCTCGTCACCGAAAAATTCGATGCGTACGGCAAACTCATCGGAGTAAGCAGGATAGATGTCTATGACTTCACCACTGACACGGAAGTTCCCGATATCGAAGAATTCGTCGTTACGCTTGTAGCCCATGTCCACAAGCCGCAGTAAAAGCTCCTTTTGGTTGTACTCTTCGCCTACCGAGAGCTTCTGGACGATGGAGCGGTAGTCCTCCGGACTTCCCAAACCGTAGTTTGCCGAAACCGATGCGATGACGATGACATCATCATGGCTGAGCAGGCTGGCGGTGGTACTGAGCCTGAGCCGTTCAAGCTCCTGGTTGATGGAACTGTCCTTTTCAATAAAAAGATCCTGCCGTGGCAGATAGGCTTCGGGCTGATAGTAGTCGTAGTAGCTGATAAAATACTCGACATGGTTGTTGGGGAAAAAGGCTTTGAACTCACTGTAGAGCTGTGCCGCCAGTGTTTTGTTGTGCGTCATAATGAGTGTGGGCTTTTTGGTCTTTTCAATCACTTTCGCCATGGTATAGGTCTTCCCCGACCCCGTCACCCCCAGTAGCGTCTGATAGCGGTTGCCTTCAAGAATGGATGTCGAAAGTGCTTTAATGGCTTCAGGCTGATCACCTGAAGGATTATAAGGACTGTTTACAATAAAGTTTGACAAAAGTTGCCTTTAATTTTTATCTAATGTTTTTAATTTTTTGGTATTATAACACAACAACAAACCTGTATGGAGAAATAGATGAGTGCTTTGAACAGATTACAAGAAAAAATTACGCAACTTAAAACCGGCTATGAAGCAATCAAACAGCAGAATGAAGAGCTGAGAAATCAGCTTACGACCATGAGCAGTTCGCAATCGGAGCAGGAGATGCTCATCAACAATCTTCGTGCAGAGGCAGAGAAGGTAGAGTCGCTTGAGAGTACGGTAGAGACACTCAAGCGTGAACTGCTGGAGAAAGATGCGGAGATCGAGAAGATCATTGCACAGGTAGAGGCGCTGCTTGCGTGAGGAAATGAGAAATGAGAAATTAGAAATTAAAGTAAGAGGGAAATTTATTAATTTTCCCCTTTAATTTCAATCTCCAAAGGAGTAAACGTGAAAACCGTTGGACTGACTGTTTCGGGGAACCGTTACGAGATCAAACTTGAAGATGACTTTGCAGACTTTGTGAACAAAGATCTGACAGAGGCGGGAATCAACCTGCACACAGACAACAAACCTGACAAGCTTCTCAAAGCCTACCTGCGCCTTGCCAAACAGGCGACAAGCTATGAAAATGAGATAGAATTGCTTATTGAAACCCTTGACGGGCTATAGAAGATAAGAAATTTTAATTTATCTATTTTTAAGGCAAATAAGTTTAAAATTAGAATAGACCAATTATTGAATTGGTACTAATTTATTTTCAGGAGTTCAATCATGAGAGAGACATCTAACATGAGAAGCGGATTTACAATGATCGAATTGATCTTTGTTATTGTAATTATTGGTATTTTGGCGGCAGTTGCACTGCCTAAACTTACAGGTATTAAGGATCAGGCACATGCTGCAAAAGCGGGTGAGTTTGTAGGGCAATTAAACAGTATTGTTATGCCTAATCTTTATAGTAAAGCAGTAGTTGCTGACGTTACAGATGGGACACATGCAATAACAAACCTTTCTACTATACCAGCACTCAGCACATTAATAGAAATACCAAGAAATTTTACGGTAGCTACTATTAGTACATCTACTTTAGGAGATGCAACTGCGAGAGATGGGGGCAGTGGTTCAGCGCCAACTACAGCTCTTTTAACTAACAGCACAAACAATATTACAATTTGGTGTGTTGATGGGAACTCAACAGAATTGCCAAGATGTTGGTATGAAGCGGGTAGTACTGCACCAACTACAAGTGACTTGAATACAAGTAAAGCATCATTCTAAGCTACTTTGTTCTCAAGCCATTAGCTTGAGAACAAAGAATATAGATGGTTTTAGAATTCCTCTCTCCTTTCTCCTTTAATATCTCTTTCAGAGTCAATACGATAGTATCAAACATAAATAAAATAATTGGAGTTTTATTATGAAAATGAAAAATGCATTTACAATGATTGAACTGGTATTTGTGATAGTTGTAATAGGGATATTAGCAGTAGTGGCAGTACCAAAACTCGCCCCCATCATTAGTGATGCCAAAATGGCAAAGGCAAGAGATACGCTTTCGGCAGTACGAAGCTCACTGGCGACAGAGCGGCAAAAGCGAATATTACGAGGTACTTTTACCCAAATTAGTGACTTGGGAGATAGTACGTATGCCTTTTCATACTTTGATAATAATACAAACCTGCCTGTACTGGAATACAAAATAGAGAACTGTTCAAATGGACAAACAAGTTGTTGGACAAGAGTAGATGCAACACACTATAAGTATATGTTCTCTGGGGGAGGAGATGCCAAATATAAATTGGATAAAAGCCGCCTTGTCTGTGATAGTGATGCAGCTGACTGTAAAAAACTTTTGAAATAACAGACAGAAGTGTACTTTTACAAAGTCGCACTGCTGTACTCCAGCGCACCGGTTCTTACCTACCGTGCTTCTGAGGCACTGCCGTCTGGCAGTGTCGTTAGCGTTCCCCTCAAATCTACCACAAAGCAGGCAGTCGTTTTAGCCAAAATAGAAGTACCCACCTTTGAGACAGAAGCGATACTTGCTGTTTCAGAGTATGCATATAACGATATCCAGATGCAGATTGCCAAATTTATTTCGGAGTATTACTTCTCCTCTTTTTCTGAAGCGATTTCACTTTTTTTGCCATATTCCGTAGGGTGTTGTACGACTCGGAATTTAGTTCCTCGTATGCATGGCATTGTAGATGCTTATCCCCTGACAACACCGACTTCTCAAATAGAAAATGGTGTTATGGGGGTACAACACCCTACCCTCTCTCCTGAGCAGCAACAAGCCTACAAGCAGCTCCTTCAAAAAGACAAAGCCCTCCTTTTTGGTGTGACTGGTGCGGGAAAGACCGAAATCTTTATCACCCTCATGGCAAAAATGCTTGAAGAGGGCAAAACAACCATCTTTCTGATGCCGGAGATCTCTCTTACGCCGCAGATGGAGAAGCGTCTGCGTGCTTACTTTGGTGATACGGTGGCGATGTGGCACTCAAAGATCACAAAGAAGAAAAAAGAGGAGATACTTGAGGGGATTGAGTCTGGCAGGGTGCGCATCATTGCTGGGGCGCGTTCGGCGCTCTTTACGCCGATGCGTGATGTGGGGCTGATCATCGTCGATGAGGAGCATGATGACAGCTATAAGGCGCAGACCAGACCGCGTTACCATGCCAGAGATGTTGCGGTGCTCATGGGGCAGAAGCTGGGGGCAAAGGTGGTGCTTGCCTCTGCAACCCCGAGTACGACAAGCTACTACAAGTATGATGTGATAAAGCTCCCCAAACCCTATGTACAGACCCAAAAACGTTACAGGTTCATACCTGGTGACGGTATTACGGCTCCCATTGTGTATGCGATCAGGGAACATTACGAAGAGGGTGGACAGTCGTTGCTCTTTTTGCCTACTCGGGGCAACTTCAAGTATCTCTACTGCCAAAACTGCGGCAAGACGCATACCTGCCCCTACTGTTCGGTGGGGATGGCTCTGCACAGAAAACGACGGCACCTAAAATGTCACTATTGTAACTACACCGAAGCCATACGGGAGAGTTGTACCTACTGCGGACATACGCCTCTGAGCAGTGAACGCATTGGTACGCAGGAAGCGATTGAAGTCATAGAGGAAGCCATAGAGGGCATTAAGATAGAGCAGTTCGACCGAGACAGTATTACCACTGCCAATAAACTAGTCAAGGCACTTAAACGCTTCGAAAGCGGTGAAAGTCATCTGCTGCTGGGCACGCAGATGCTCAGCAAGGGGCATGACTACCCCAATATCACCCTGGCAGTCATCATGGGACTTGATCATATTATGGGGATGGCGGACTACCGCTCGAGAGAACGGGCGATGAGCCTTCTTTTTCAAATTGCCGGGCGAAGCGGGCGTGCGAAGCAGGCAGAAGTGCTTATTCAGACTGCTGACCCTGCCCAGTTTGAACCCTACCTGGGAAACTATGAGCAGTTTCTCAAAGATGAGCTGCTCTTTCTGGAGATTGCGGAATATCCGCCTTTTGTATCGTTGGCACGCATTCTGATTGCACATAAAAATGAAGCCAAAGCGGCCAAGATGACGATGGATACGGTCACAAAACTCAAAGCATTTGCGCAGATAGAGATTGTCGGACATGGCAAAGCTCCCGTAGAACGGATTGCCAACAAGTACCGCTTCCAGATACTGCTGCGTGCCAAAAACAGAGTACCGCTGCTTAAAGCCCTGCATGCGGTTGACTGTCGGGAGATAGAGGTAGATATGGACCCGGTGGAGTTCTCGTAAATGAAGAATTTTTAGATAAAATATGCCAAATGTAGGGTGCGTAGCCACGCACCGTTTTTTGTTTCAATCATATGGTGGGAATGTATGATAATATCCAATGTTGATTGTTAAAGAGGTGCGTGAGTACGCACCCTACAGTTATAATAAAAGGCACAGTGTGAAAGAAAGATACCCAACCAAAAAGATATTCGTCGGAAACGTAGCCGTAGGCGGTGATGCACCTATTTCGGTACAGTCGATGACCTATTCCGATACGCATGATGTGGCGGCAACGGTAGAGCAGATCAACCGTCTTCATTTTGCGGGCGCGGATATGGTGCGTGTGGCGGTACCTGAGATGGAGGATGCTTTGGCACTCAAGGCGATCAAAGAGCAGATATCGCTGCCGCTTATTGCCGATATTCACTTCAATTACAAGCTGGCACTTGAGGCTGCCAAGTGGGTGGACTGTATACGCTTCAATCCTGGGAATATCGGAGAGAAAGGGCGGATCAAAGAGATCGTCAAAGCGTGTCAGGAGCGTAACTTGCCTATCCGTGTCGGGGTCAATGCGGGGAGTCTTGAGAAGGAGTTCGAAGACCGCTACGGCGCAACTGCCGAGGGTATGGTGGCAAGTGCGGAGTACAACATCAAGTTTTTGGAAGACCTTGGTTTTACCGACATCAAAGTCTCTCTCAAGGCTTCTGATGTGGACAGAACGGTTGAAGCCTACCGGATGCTGCGTCCGAAGAACAATTACCCGTTCCACCTTGGGGTGACGGAAGCAGGGACAATATTTCATGCAACGGTCAAATCCGCTATTGGGCTTGGGGCACTGCTGCTTGACGGTATCGGTGATACGATGCGCGTTTCCATTACCGGAGAGCTTGAAGAGGAGATCAAAGTCGGCAAAGCGATCCTCAAAGACAGCGGCCGTGTGCAGGAGGGGCTGAACATTATTTCTTGTCCTACCTGTGGACGTATCGAAGCCGATCTGGTCTCTGCCGTAGCAGAGGTGGAGCGTCGAACGGCACATATTACAACCCCTATGGACGTGAGTGTCATGGGCTGCGTGGTCAATGCCATCGGCGAAGCCAAACACGCAGATGTTGCCATTGCCTATGGCAAAGGGGCAGGGCTTGTGATGGTCAAGGGGGAAGTAGTGGCACGTCTTCCTGAGTCTGAACTGGTGGATAGATTTGTAGAAGAGGTAGAACGTTTTGCGGAAAAAAATGCGTAGGGTGCGTAATCACGCACCTTCAAACCGTCTTGAAAAAAACAAGATTTGCTATTGGAATATGTGTATAAAGGTGATTTGATGGAAAATATGTATAACATCAATATCGAACGTGCTGTACTTTCGGCAATTATCTTCGATCCTGAAATCTACGAAGAGATCGCGGCAAAACTGAACCCGAACGATTTTTATCTGCCGTTCCATCAGCATGTATTTGTGGCAATGGAAGAGCTTTCCCGGGAAGAAAAGCCGATCGATGAAGAGTTTCTGAAAAGCAAGCTGCAGAGTATGGGCAAGTTCGATGAGGTAGCGATGCTCGATCTGCTCTCTGCCAACCCCATTACCAATACATCTGCATATATTAATGAGATCAAAGCCAAGGCAAGCAAGCGGGCACTGGCGACACTGGCGACCGAGATCAAAAAGGTGACCATCGAAGATGATCTCCCTGCAGAAGAGGTGATGAACCTTGTGGAGAAAAAACTCTACGAGATTACGCAAAACAACACCAATGATGACTTTCGGGATTCCAAAGAGATCACACTCTCGATGCTCGATGAGATCAATCGTCTTAAAGCGCTGGGTAACTCAAAGCTGATCGGGGTCGATACGGGCTTCAAAAACCTCAATGACAAAACATCGGGTTTTGGAAAAGGAGACCTGGTTATCATTGCGGCAAGACCGGCGATGGGGAAATGCCTTGGGAAAGGTACCAAAGTAGTTATGTATGACGGTACGCTCAAAAAGGTTGAAGAGGTTAAAGTGGGGGATCTGCTGATGGGAGATGACTCCACACCAAGAAAAGTACTCTCTCTTGCACGAGGTCAAGAGGAGATGTACTGGGTGAGACAAAATAAGGGAATTGACTATCGTGTCAACAAATCACACATACTCTCACTGAAGCGTTCACGCAACGAAGGTAAACACAAGCACGGTGATCTGCTCAATATAGAGGTGTCCGAATACATCACCAAGAATGAGAAGTTCAAATCGAACTACAAAGGGTACAAGGTAGCTATCGAGTTTGAGGAAAAACCGCTGGAGGTTGAACCCTATTTTCTTGGTTTGTGGCTTGGAGACGGTCGAAGCAGTGATGTGAGGATCGCGACAGAAGATCCAGAGATCGTAGCCTATTTGCAAGATTATGCGTTTGAGCTTGATAAAAAGCTTCACCGGTATGCTGTAGATGGCAAATGTACCATGTATGGCATTACCAATATCCAAAAAGAGGGAGCCCTAAAAGATTTGAGTAACTCCCTGCAAGGGAAGCTAAGACAGCTTGGTGTGCTGGACAATAAACATATCCCGCATCACTATATTGCAAACAGTAGAAAAAACAGGCTTCAACTTTTAGCCGGGCTCATTGACAGCGACGGATACTATGATGACCGCTATCATGTCTTTGAGATCGTACAAAAATCAAAAACGCTTGCAGAGCAGATCAAGTATCTTGCGGATACACTTGGATTCAGGGTTTCACTGAAAAAGAAAAAAGCGACCATTCGAAGTATCGGCTATGAGAGTGATGTATATCGCGTGCGTATCGTTGGTGTACTCGATACCATTCCTACTCGCATCAAGCGCAAACAGGCACGACCGCTTGCTTCGAGGCGTGACCATACCCATACAGGTATAAAGGTAGAGTTTGACAAAGTAGATGACTATTATGGTTTTGTACTTGATGGTAATCATCTCTTTCTGCTTGAGGATATGACCGTAACACATAACACGGCATTTGTGCTGAATATGGCACTCAGAGCCATAGAGCGTGGTGAAGGGGTAGCGTTTTTCTCGCTGGAGATGCCCGCAGAGCAGTTGATGCTGCGTCTGCTTTCTGCCAAAACTTCCATTCCGTTGCAGCAGTTGCGGGTGGGGGATCTCAATGATGAGCAGTGGTCGCAGCTTGCTTCGGCAACAGATGAAATGGCACAAAAAAAGCTGTTTGTCGATGACGGCGGATATGCGACGATCCATCATGTGCGCAGTAAACTGAGAAAATTGAAAACACAGCACCCGGAAATATCGATGGCTATTATCGACTATCTGCAGCTGATGAGCGGAGAGGGGCGCGAAGGACGTCAGCAGGAAGTTTCTGAAATTTCAAGAGGACTCAAGCAGCTTGCAAGAGAGCTGGCTATTCCTATTGTGGCACTTTCGCAGCTGAACCGCTCGCTTGAAGCACGTGAAAACAAGCGTCCGATGCTCTCGGATCTTCGGGAGTCAGGTGCCATTGAACAGGATGCCGATATTATCCTGTTTGTCTACCGTGATGATGTATATCGTGAATCACAAATTAAAGAGAAACTTGAGAAGTTCAAAGCCGAGGGGAATGCGGACAAAGTGCGTGAGTATGAAAATGCGTACAATGACCTCAAAAGAAAACCGGATGAAGAGACGGAACTGATTATCGGAAAGCAGCGTAACGGGCCGACAGGTACGGTAGATCTGATCTTCCAGAAGAAGTTTACCCGCTTTGTGGACGCAAGTCACTCTCCGGCATTTGAAGTCGTTTATGAAGATGGTGATATTCCTGCCAATACCGGCAATATTGAGCTTCCTCCTATTTAACAGCAGATTGTATTGAGAACATATGGAGAAACCGAAGGTTTTTGAGTCGCCAAGATCCTTTTTCCTTTTTGCAGCGATGATGCTGCTTTTACTTTTGTTGCGTCTTGGCTGGGAGTACCGGGAATACAATGCGTTTATCTCCAAGCCGTTCTATTTTACATTTGCCAATGTTGAGAATGCCTATCGTAAAACCAATGGCAGCCGAAGCTATCAGGTATTGAAACTGCACAGTGATGAGGGCTTGCATTTTTATACTACAACCCATCAAAAAAAAGATCTTTCCGGTACAAGGCTTCGACTGCAGATTTTTCCCAATGAGGATATTCCTTTTAGCAAATATTTGGGTACTTTCTATGTAAAAAGTCGTATTAAGCGGGTAGTACCAAAAGAGGCTTCATGGAAAAAGAGTCTAATGGAGCATGTCGCTGCACAACACAGGGACAACAGGCTTGCAAACTTTTACCAGGCCATCTTTTTTGCCAGCCCGCTTGAGCCTTCACTGCGTCAAAAGGTATCGCAGTTGGGTATCAGCCATTTGATTGCGCTCAGCGGATTTCATCTTGGTATATTATGGGGGATGGTCTATTTTCTGCTCTATGCACTGTACCGCCCGTTGCAGCAGCGGTGGTTCCCGTATCGCTTTGCGTTGCTTGATGTGGGTGCCGTGACGATGCTGTTGCTTGGGGCATATGTCTGGTTTACCGGCGCACCGCCGTCACTGCTGAGAGCGTATGTGATGCTTTTCATTGGATGGCTGATGCTGATCATGGGTGTAGAGATACTCAGCTTCGAATTTCTTGCCTCAGTCATGTTGCTGTTACCGGTGCTTTTCCCTTCTTTGGTTGTTTCTCTGGGCTTCTGGTTCTCGGTAGCAGGTGTCTTTTTTATCTATCTGCTGCTGCACTATACCAAAGGGTGGGACAGCAGAGTGATTACCCTGGCTGTGATTCCCGTAGGTATTTTTCTTTTAATGCTGCCGGTCGTGCATATGGTATTTCCGGTGACCACGCCGATGCAGCTTCTCTCTCCGCTTCTGTCACTGCTCTTTATCCCTTTTTACCCTGTTGTGATGCTGCTGCATCTGATTGGTGCAGGAGGGGTGTTGGATCCTGTGCTTTCAAGGCTTTTTGAGATCCATACACCCATAACTGAACAGTATGTACCATGGTGGCTCGGGGCAGGCTATATTGCACTTGCCCTGTGGGCTATCCGCAGCAAAAAGGCTTTTTACGGTTTGCTTGGGAGTGCAGGCATATATGGGCTATACCTTTTCGGTATGCATTAAATTTTTTCTATCTCTTTCCCTTTGTTGAGCAGGTAACAAAAGCGCAAACCATGCAGAAAAATGGCCCATGAGATGTAGATCCAGAGAAAAAAGAAGAGCAGGGTACTGATGCTGCCATAAACCGAAGTGTAGGTTTTGTTGTGCATGACGTAAAAGACAAAGCCGCTTTTTGAAAGATACCAGATGAGCGAAGCGATAAACGAGCTCATGGCAGCTGCCTTGGGTTTAATGGGTGTTTTTGCGGAAAGCTGGTAAGCAATATAAAATGCGCCCCAGACAATAAGATAGGGGAGAAAATAATAGAGGTGTATAAAGCTCGTTACACTGGTTTTATCGAGATAGCTTTGTATGAAACTGCTCAGGAAAAAGGATGCCACCATCATAAGAGGCACAAGGGTAATGAGCAGCAGATAGATACGGATACTCGACAAAATGCTTCTTGGCGGCAGTTCGAAGATGTCATTGACAATGTAATCGTAACTTTTGAAGAACATGATTGCTGCGAAGGTGACATAGAAAATCCCCATCATTCCCAGTTTGTCCGAGTTATGTACAAACGTATTGATACGCTCCATGATCTCTTCGGACTGGGTGGGCAGGAGATTGGAAAAGATGAGCTGGCGTATCTTTTCGTAAAAAAGGTCGAAAGCAGGCATGGTGGTAAAAATGTACAGCAGAATAACCAGAAGCGGAATGATAGAAAAGATGGTGTTCCAGCTGAGGCTGGAAGCATAATAGCCAAGACGGTCGTCAAAAAGATCTTTGACGAAATCGCGCAAAAAGATGTAATACTCTTTGAGAATACCCTTCTTTTTCACTCCCACCCTTTTTAATGTTTCATTTTTTACAGTCCCATCTTTCCGGGGTTGAGAATACCGTTGGGATCGAATGCTTTTTTAATGTCCCGGAAAAGCTGTAACTCTGCTTCGTTGAAGGCGATGTTCATAAACGGTGCTTTGGAAGTGCCGATGCCGTGTTCGCCACTGAGTGTTCCACCCATTTCGACGACAAGTTCAAAAATTTCCTCAATGGCTTTATGCCCTTCTTCAAGCTGCTTTTCATCCGAACCGTCTACCATTACGTTGACGTGGATATTCCCGTCTCCCGCATGACCGAAACAGGGTACCTTGAAACCGTACTTCTCGCCGATAGCATAAATGTTCTTCAGTGCTTCAGGGAGCATACTTCTGGGTACGGAGATATCTTCATTGAGCTTCTTGCTGCCATAAATGGTGATGGATGGGGAGGCGTTTCGTCTGGCAAACCAGAGTTTGTCCCGCTCGGCATCGGTATTGGCAACGACAAAGTCCTGCGCACCGTTTTCTTTGAACGACTGTTCCAGAATATTTAACTGAAAGTCAACCTCTTCGATAACATTGCCGTCCACATCGCCAATGAGCAGTGCGCCGGCATCTTCAGGAAGTGCTACACCCAGCTTCTCCTTGAGTGCCTGCACGACAAGGGCATCCATAAATTCCATTGCAACCGGGTTGGCTCCACCCGCAAGCGATTTGAAAACGGCGTTCATCGCATCTTCAACGGAGGGGAAGATGCCCATATAGGCTTTGCGGAACTTTGGTTTTGGCAACAGTTTGACCGTAATTTCGGTAATGACAGCCAGTGTCCCCTCTGAAGCAGTCAGGATACCGGCGATATTGTAGCCTGCCACATCCTTGATGGTACGTTTGCCTGCACGGATGATGTCACCGTTGGCACGTACAGCACGCAGTGCCATGACGTAGTCTTTGGTAATGCCGTATTTTGCCGCGCGCATGCCGCCTGCATTTTCACTGACGTTGCCGCCGATGGTGGAGTACTCCTCACTGGCAGGGTCAGGCGGATAGAAAAGCCCTTTTGCTTCGACCGCTTTTTGCAGATCCATGTTGATCACACCAGGTTGTACGACCGCAACCATATTCTCCATATCGATCTCGAGGATCCTGTTCATATGTTTTTCCATTGCAAGCGTAATACCGCCTTTGGTTGGCAGGGCACCACCGGTAAATCCGCTACCCGCACCGCGAGGGGTGATGACAATGCCGTGATGGTTGCAGTAAACCAGAATGCGGCTGACATCCTCTTCATTGCGTGGGAAAACAACTGCATCGGGTTCAAACCGGGTACGGGTGGCATCGTAGCTGTAGGCGATCATATGGGCTTTGTCGCTGTAAACATTCTCTTTGCCTACAAGGTCTTCCAGTGCTTTGACATGTTTTGCTTCAAGCATTAGAACTGCTCCATGATTTTGTAGTAGTCTCCCGGTGCATCATCGGAAAACCATCCGGAACGGATCTCTCCGATACGCATGAAAAAAGGTGCCTGTGCTTTAGCCGGTGTTCCGCTGAAAGCACGTTTGCCAACGATCTTTCCTGAGATAGGATCGAGCAGTACAGCACTGTTGTGTTTGACAATGTATATGAGTCCTACCTGATACTGTTTGGCAAAACGTGCAAGGTTTTCTTTTGTCGGATAGGTGTCGCCGGTTTCAGAGAGGTAAACAGCGAAAAGATCAGGATGTACCCAGTGCTTTGAAGTTGATTTGGTGATCTTTGCGTATGTGTCTGCATCGGGAGCGAGCAGCATTACATTGTCATAAAGATAGCCGCCGATTACTTTATCGCCTTTTGTCACAGGGGTTTTGATGGTGGGAAGCGATTCATGGCGGATGATCTCTTTGGCAATCAGTTTTGCACTGCCGGAAGCAGCTGTTTGTTCAATGTAACCGGTGGCAGCTTTGAGATCGTGACCATAATTGTGAATGACAATACCGCTCATACCATTGACGGGAAAGGGTTTGGCAAGTTGTAATGTAGTGCCGTTTGAAGTGCTGACGGCTGTATGTACTGTGGGAGGGAAAAAGCCTGCAAAAAGTGGTAGTGCGGCAAGCATGAAAAAGGCGAGATTACGCATTGCGATCCTTTATGGCGTAGTGATCTCTGATTATACAGGCAAAAGATTAAAAGTCCGATGAGAAGGTGATTTCCGTAAGCCGGTTAATATTATTCGGCTATAATTTGTACTATTTTACAGGGGAGCATCGACAAGAGGTATGCGAATATTCATAGCGGCACTGATGTGCATCAGTCTGGCATTTGGGATGAAGGTGGAGTACCGTCAGTGGGAAAAGGGCAAAACGTTTTCGGATTACTTGAATGAAAAAGGGATTCCCCATAGCCTGCTGCAGTCTATTTCCGATGATGACAAGAAATTTTTACTTGAGATACGCAGTGACAGGAGCTATTATGAATCTGTCGATGGGAATGGAACACTCGATCAGGCACTCATCCCTATCAGTGAAGAGATGCAGATTCATCTTTTCAGGCAAGCTGGGCAGACAAGCGGTTACGGTTTTGACATCATCCCCATCATCTATCAGGACAAAGAGTATTTCGGTCGTATCAAGATCGAAAAAAACCCCTATACCGATGCACTGAAAAATACCCACTATCCCAATGTAGCCAAACGGCTTGGGATGGCACTGAAGGGTGTTGTCAACATTAAAAAGCTTCGCAAGGGGGATGAGGTAGCATTTGTTTACAGACAGAAAACGAGGCTTGGTTCTGTCTTTTCCATGCCCCGTATTGAAATTGTCAAGGTACATACCCGGGGAAAAGATGCTTTCATTTATGTTGATGAGGACGGTACCGGTTATAGTGATGCCAATAAAAAGGTTGCCTATAGCGTAACAGGAAAAAAGAAAGTTGTCTACACTCGGCGTGTCGGAAAAGGAGGGGGAAAGGTATTTGGGATGCCGCTTCGTCACGCACGTATCACTTCCGGGTTCTCCTACCGGCGTTGGCATCCCATTCTCCATCGTTACCGTCCCCATCACGGTACGGACTTTGGCGCCAAACGCGGTACACCGCTGCTGGCTGTGAATGACGGCAAAGTGATCTATGCAGGCTGGATGGGAGGTTATGGACGTGTTGTCAAGATCAAACATGCCGGAGGGTATATTTCACTCTATGCACATCAGAGCCGTATACGTGTCAAGCGGGGGCAGTATGTGAAAAAGGGGCAGATCATCGGATATGTGGGAAGTTCGGGACGGAGTACTGGACCGCACCTGCACTTTGGGCTGATGAAGAACGGACGCTGGATTAATCCCATGAAAGTACTCCGTCGAAAATCAGTCTCTGCCGGGTCTGTTCTGAAGAAATTTACCCGATATGAGAAGGTGAAGACAACAAAATACAAAAAAGTTGAAATTAAAGGAACGGCTCAGAAGCGTCAAAAGATCGAAGCATACCTGATGCATGATACTCCATCCTATATTTGGGACAAAGACCGTTTTGACGGGAAGCTTGAAGATGAAGAAGTATTAGGGGAAGATAAATGACAGGCAAGATTGAAGCATTTAGAACAGAACCGCTGGAGGATGCCCGTTTTATTAAAACGGAACGTGCCTGTTACAGACAGGACGGGGTAGAAAAGAGCTGGGAGATCGTTGAGGCGCATGACAGCGTAGCCATTTTAATATATCATACCCAGAAAAAGGCGTTTATCCTCGTTAAGCAGTTCCGCCCGGCAGTGTATTTGAATGACGGCAAGGGAATGACGGTGGAACTCTGTGCAGGTATTGTAGACAAAGATCTACCGTTGGTACAGATTGCCGTTGAAGAGATAGAGGAGGAGTGCGGCTATCAGGTACCGCTTGAAATGATTACGCGTGTTACCTCATTTCATACTTCCGTGGGGTTTGCCGGAAGCAGGCAGACACTTTATTATGCGGAAGTTGATGAAAAAATGCATGTTGGAGAAGGCGGGGGCATTGAAGGAGAACAGATTGAGGTCATTGAACTTCCTGTGTGTGAAATTGACCATTTTATTTTTGATGAGAGCATTGCCAAAACACCGGGGTTGATGTTTGCATTTTTGTGGTGGCGAGAAAAAAACGCTTCGCGTTTTTAATCCTCAACCTTCTTCTTTCGCCTGCTGATATGCTGCGTAGTAAGTACTTCCGTCTGCAAATGTATTGACAGTCAGTTTTGAAAAGTTGTCAAGGTATTCCCAAAATTCACGAATAAGGTCAATATCGACATGCTGTGCCTTGTCTGCCAGAGCCTCTCTCATGGTACCCAGCCACTCTATACGGTTGTTCTCGTTGATGGAAAAATCATCATGGATACGGATCATATATTCATTCAGATCCATCCCTTTGCTTTCCCCCTCATAGACTTTTGGTCCACCACAGATCTGGATGAAAAATTTACTGTTTTTCTTTTTTACTTCTTCAAATTCTTCTTCATCCTGAGGAAAGAAGTGGGCAATCTTGCTCTCATAGATTTTATCGTAAAAATCATACATCAGCTCTTTCATTCCCTCTTCGCCGCCAATAGCGTCAAAAAAAGCCTTTGGAGGATTTTTGAAATGAACAGGCTTTCCCTTTTCCACGGGTGTCATCGGTAGGTTCATAATCTCTCTTCTTGTTGCCATAGAAAACCTTTCAATTAGTAAATTACTGTGGATTATAAGCTATATAACTTAGAGGTTGGCTTAGTGTAAATTTTTGTGTGGGGTTACTGTATCATATTTTCCGTTTTCCATATGGGTGTTGTCAGGGGACAACACCTTACGTATCGCAGAAGCGTTTTTGAAGACAAGCGTAAGATTCGATGCGTCTGTCACGCAGAAACGGCCAGATCTTGCGCACCTCTTCCCCTGTTTGCATATCCAGCTCCAGTTCGATAATCTCTTCATTCTCCTGTGAACCCTCTGCAAGCAGTTCTCCCTGCGGACCAAAAGCAAAGCTGTTGCCCCAAAAGTCGATGCCTTCGAGTACGCCGGAAGGGTCTTTTTCGCTTCCCACACGGTTGACTGTCAGTACCGGAACGCCGTTTGCTACGGCATGTCCGCGCTGTACGGCGATCCACGCTTCGCGCATTTTGCGTTTCTCTTCGGGGGTATTTTCTTTTTCACACAGTTCATCGTGGCGCTCTTTGGGGCATGCAAGGTAGCCGATGGCGGTGGGGTAGATGAGTACCTGTGCTCCTTTGAGTGCCATGATGCGTGCCGCTTCGGGGTACCACTGATCCCAGCAGACCAGTACACCAAGCCTTCCAACGGAAGTATCTATGGGTTCAAAGCCCATGTCTCCGGGGGTAAAGTAGAATTTTTCGTAGTATCCCGGGTCGTCAGGGATGTGCATTTTTCGGTACTTCCCTGCGATCTCGCCATGGTCGAAGACATAGGCGGTGTTGTGGTAGATACCTGCTGTGCGCTTCTCAAAGAGGGAGGTAACCAGTACGATCTGCCGCTCTTTGCTGACTTGCTGCCAAAAGGTGATATCTTCTTTATAGGTTTCGGCATAGTCGAAAAATTTTGTCTCTTCACTCTGACAGAAGTATTCGCTCTGGTGGAGTTCCTGCAAGATGACAAGTTTGGCATCGGTCTGGGCGATCATCTCAAGCGTACGGGCGATGGTTGCTTCTTTGCTGCCGTGGTAACGCTGTTGTATCAGTGCGGTTTTCATGGTTGACTCCTAAAAAGGTATCTGCATCGTCGAGCAGTGCAGGCTGCCGCCCTCTTCGATGAGTTTGAGGCAGTTGACGGGAATGATCTCCCTGTCTGGGAAAAGCTGTTTGAAGATCTCACCTGCTTTGGCATCGTTTGTTTTGTCGCCATAGGTAGGGTAGACCATTGCCCCGTTGCTGATGAGAAAGTTGGCATAGGTTGCCGGTAGACGGTTGCCTTCTTTGTCAAACTTGGCTTCGCACATAGGCAGGGGGATAAGCGTATAGGGGGCTCCCTCTGCTGTACGGAAGGTATGCAGCTGCTTCTCCATCGCCTTGAGCGCCTCGTAGTGCTCATCACTGCTCTCATCACACTTGACATAGACAATGGTGTCTTTGTTGACAAATCGTGCCAATGTGTCAATATGGCTGTCGGTATCGTCCCCGGCAAGATAGCCGTGGTCAAGCCAAAGAATCCGCTTAGCGCCAAGATATTGGGAGAGTTTCTCTTCGACCTGTTCTTTTGTCAATCCACCGTTACGGTTGGGATTGCACAGACACTGAGAGGTTGTCAAAATGGTACCGTCTCCGTCACTCTCAATCGAGCCGCCTTCAAGCACAAAATCTATCTGCACCAGCGGTGTTGTACCCATGTAGCCTTTCTTGTGGAGTGCCTGGTTGACACTGTTGTCAAGAGCAGCTTCAAACTTTCCGCCCCAGCCGTCAAAGGTGAAGTCAAGTAGCCGCTTCTCTCCATCCTCTTCAACGGTGATGTACCCATAGTCACGTATCCATGTATCGTTGGTAGGCAGCTCGATAAAAATCATGTTGAATGTCGAGCAGAACATGGAACTTATTTTTTCCTTGTCTTTACAGATAATGTAAACAGGCTCTTTGTAGGCAACTGCCTGTGCAATACGGATAAAGGGTGACAGGGCTTCGTTGAGTGACTTTGGATTGTCCGGATCGTACCAGTCTGTCTCTTCGTGCGGGAAGCTCATTAGCACACAGCGCTGCTTCTCCCACTCGGCGGGAACTCTTCTCACAGGGTACTCCTGTGAGAGAGGATTAAGGATTGAGGATTGTTGGTTTGCATTGCGTTGCAATGCTTCTATTTTAGAACAAGTCATGAGCTGTTTCCCTGAATAATAAAAGCTTTTCAATAGAAAAGCATACCAAATTTTTTAATTTTAAACTTTTAATTTGCAGCCCCGCTATATCAGTCCAGATCGCATTTCTCGTTGGGGCGTCCGTCTCGGTCTTCTTTGATCACGCTGATGAGTACTTTGAGCAGGTAGAGTACAAATCCGGCTGTGAGTGTCATGCCTACGATTTTTATCCATCCAATGGTGTCTATCGCTTCCATTTTAAACCCTTTACAGTATAATCCATCTATGGCAAAAATAATCATCAACAGAGATAATTTCTATCACAATCTTAACCAAATCGCACTGAAAACCGGCTCAAAAGAGAAGATCTCTATCGTCCTCAAAGACAATGCCTACGGGCATGGACTGGAGACGATGGCCTCACTCGCTTCAGAGTTTGGTCTAACCCATGCAGTGGTACGCAATCTGAAAGAAGCCGATCGCATTAGAGAGAAATTTGATGATATTCTTGTCCTGGGTGACAGGGCAGTACCGGACAAGCAGTGTGTCTTTACCCTTAATTCACTTGAAGATATAGCAAGGGCCAAGCCGGGTGCTCGTGTGGAGCTCAAGGTCGATACGGGTATGCACCGCAACGGTATCGCTATGGATGAGGTAGGAGATGCCCTGAAGCAGATCGGAGCCAGACAGCTGGAACTGGTGGGAGTGATGACCCATTTCAGGGCGGCAGACGAGATGGGTTCGGCGTTTTTCTGGCAGAAAAAGCGTTTTGAGAGCGTCAAAGCCAAGGTGCGTTCCGCCGGTTTTTCAGATATTCGTTTCCACTCTCACAACTCCGCTGCGATTTTAAGAAGCGGCAGTTTCGATGAAGATCTGGTGCGTGTCGGCATCGCCGCCTATGGCTATGATGAACTGCCAGATCCTTTTACGCCTACACCGCTGAAACCTGTGATGCAGTTAGTCGCTTCAAAAGTAGCCACCCGCAGGCTCAAAAAGGGTGAAAGAGTAGGCTACGGCGGAGACTTTGCCGCACCGCGTGATATGACGGTTTCTACCTACGACCTCGGTTACGGTGACGGCTGGTGTCGTGGCAACACCTTTGCCCCTTTTGTGACGGCAGAAGGTCTGCCTATCTTGGGACGGGTATCGATGGATTTTATTTCAGTGGAGAGTGAAAAAGATGAGATCGTTGTATTCAATGATGCACAGGATGCTGCAAAACAGTTGGGGACGATTTCGTATGAAGTGATGACAGCGTTGTCGAAAGATATTGAGAGAGTTGTGGTATAGATTTGGGAACCGGGTTCAACTCTCTCGATCAGGGATTGAATGATTAGAAGTGCCTTTTACTTAAAAAGCTGGGAATGTGTTCCCAGTCTCAAGAGTTCTAAAGTATTCTCTTCTATTCTGTAAACCACAAGAAGATCCCCGCTGATATGAAACTCTCTTGTATCTTTATAGTTTCCCATAAGATCATGATCTTTTGCTTCGGCAGGCAGTTCCTTCTGATTTAGCAGCAAAGAGATATACATAAAAAGCTTTGCCGTATTGGTTGGATTGAGTTGAGCCTTTTTGAGATCTTTTGCAAACACTTTGTGTATGGCAATATCAAGCACCGACTTCCTTTTTGAGTTCCTCAAGCGATACTTTGGTCATGTTTTTACCCTCTCTTGCTTCTTTGATCACCTTTGCGGTCTCATCATTGGGTATTCTGATTTGAAAGGGGATGCCTTTTTCCATGACAGCCTGAGCAAGAAAAATATTGAAAGCGTCACTGAGCCCCATGCCGTACTGCTTGAAGATCTCCTGGGCTTTTTTTTTCATTTCGGTATCGAGATATACATTGGTTCTGGTCTTGTTATTGGCTGTTGCAGTCATACTAGTCCTTCGTGTTGATGCAGCTCCATTATAACACACAATGTGTGTTTTGTCAAATAGGGTTGATATCTTAATTGGTGGATTTGTTTAGATGAGGTATTGGGGTGACGGCTACCGAACTATATCGCTATAGCGTGCCTTGTGGCTATTAGCCTCTCAGCGTGTACCAATTCGTGTAGCACTTGGGTTTAGGAACCGGGTTCAATTCCCTTTAGTGGGATTGAATAAGCAGAAGAGACGAGGTGTTGCCGCACCCCGTCTCCCGTTTAGGATTACAGCAAGATTGAAATAATCTTGATTGCATATCCAACT
>Ga0256829_1000162_pt1 | contig 86020 bp, 84 predicted proteins | sample 131447metaG_FD_185979 | JGI IMG/M metagenome (GOLD analysis project Ga0256829, IMG submission 185979) | Hydrothermal vent microbial communities from Lau Basin, Pacific Ocean - 131-447 | ecosystem: Environmental > Aquatic > Marine > Hydrothermal vents | place: Pacific Ocean: Lau Basin | collected... | reverse complement strand
CGACCAAATCTATGACCGTGAGATGCAGGACCACCACCAAAGTTCCAACGTTTCATTGCACCAGCAAAACCACGACCTTTCGTTGTGAAAGTTGATTTTACTACACTAGCTTCTGCTAATGGAGCGAAATCTAAATCGCCAGCTTCAGTGTTTGCTACTTCTAGAGTAACGAAACGGTTGAACTCAGCAGAAAGGTTATACTTTTTTTGTTGACCTTCAATTGCTTTATTCATTTTTTTACCACTATTGTAAGCTACAATCGCAGTACCATCGTTTACTTCACATACTTTTTGGTCTAAAACTCTTAAAAGAGTAACAGGCTTACTAGGAACTGTGATAGTACGGCTCATACCGATTTTTTCAACAATATATTCCACGATGACTCCTATTTGTCCATAGAGCGAACTTCAACGTCCACTTCTGGTGCAAGATCAAGCTTCATTAATGAATCAACAGTCTCTGGCGTTGCAGAAACGATATCTATCATTCTAGCGTGCATACGAATTTCAAATTGCTCACGAGCTTTTTTGTTAACGTGAACAGATTTAAGTACTGTATATTTACGAATCTTTGTTGGTAAAGGGATCGGTCCACGAATTTGTGCACCTGTACGCTTTACAGCCTCAACGATTGATGCTACTGATCTATCGAGTACACGATGATCGTAAGCTTTCAATTTTAAACGAATTTTTTCCATGTTTTTCCTTCTAAAGAACTCGTCAGGTCTAGCCTAACTATTTAAGGGAGTGGAATTATACTCTAATAATCCTCTGTATTCAAGGTTTTAGGGGCTAAAAAATGATTATGATAAAAATTTACTTCCTTTTAAGAAGGAAATAGTAAAATTACGACATGGAAATACTACTCGAAGAATTTTATAAAACCGATATACAACTCGAAAAATATCATGATAGAAAAGTATTTATAGAAAATAAATCCTATCAAATTAATGGTATCTCGCAAAGTGGAAAAACATATCTTATAAAAAATTATCTTATAAGTTTAAAAAAAAATAGTTATCTTTACATCGATTGCAATGATATTCGTATAGACATTGCTAAGCTCAACCAAACTTTAAGTAGTTTTCTCAATCAAAATAAGATTATGCTCCTTGTTTTAGATAATTATATAGATACAATACGATTAGTCAATGTCTCGCAACTTATTTTGAGTTCTCAAAAACATTACGACTATGTTTTTTTAGAAACACTCCAACTCTTTCCACTTGATTATGAAGAATTTTTAGCCTATGAGCAAAAATACGATGCAAGTGCGCTCAATCATTTTTTTCAGATTGGAGGACTACCTGTTATCCAAAAAATAGCCAACGATGAGAAAAATGTGTTTTTACAAAATATACTTAAAAAAAGTCTCAATGATATTTCCTTTGACATTATGGTTTTTTGTGCCAAACATGTTTCACAGAAAATTTCTGCATTTAGTATCTATGAAAGATTGAAACAAACAAGAAAAATTTCAAAAGATAAACTCTATACCTCTTTTGATATGCTCCAGCGACACAATTATATTCATCTTTTAAGTAAATTCAACTACCCAAAAGCGACAAAAAAAATCTATCTTAGTGATATAGCATTCAAATCAGCACTCAGTGTGGAAAAAAATTTTGGCAAACTTTTTGAAAATATGATTTATCTTGAATTACTTAAATCTCATATAGCTTGTTACTATGAAGATGATATTGATTTTTACCTCCCCCAAAGCGATGCAATAATTTTGTCTAAACCCTTTGCAGATGAACGGCGTTTATTTCAAAAACTTGAAAGTATTGAAGCTTTTCTTTTTACACATTCGATTAAAAAAGTAACAGCAATAACAATGAGTAAGGAAGGGACAATTTCACATCCACTTTCTAAGGTTGAAATGCTACCATTTGATATCTGGGCATTAGGAGATTAAATGCAAAAATTATGTGGGATTGATGAAGCAGGAAGAGGTCCACTTGCGGGTGATTTAGTCATGGCAGGGTGTATTTTACACAAAGATATAGAAGGATTGAATGATTCTAAAAAATTAACAGCCAAGAAACGAGAAGCACTCTATGATTTGATTGTAGAAAATGCAACATACCATATTGTCAAATTTTCTGCTGTATCTATAGATAACGAAGGCATTTCTCAATGTCTAAAGAAAGGACTTCTTGAGATTATGCAAACTCTTTCAGCAGAAGAGTTTTTGTTTGATGGCAATACAACTTTTGGAGTTAAAAATCTCCAAACAATGATAAAAGCAGATGGTAAGATTCCAGCGGTAAGTGCTGCATCTATCCTTGCAAAAGTAACACATGATAGAGATATCTTACAAGAGGCAAAAAAATACCCCGAGTATCAGTTTGAAAAGCATAAAGGATATGGTACCAAACTCCATATTGAGATGATTAAAAAGTATGGCTATTCACCGATTCATCGTCGAACTTATAAGATAAAAGCTTTAGAAAAAACACTTTTTTAATCCCGCAAAGATTGAGCAGATAGACTTACTCGTGTTTTTCTAGTTCTTTAATAGTCTTTACTATCCCTTGCGAGAGATTTTCATAACTCTTGTCTGTAACTAAAATATCATCTTCTATACGAATCCCAATACCTCTGTACTTTTTTGGTACACTCCTATCATCTTTATCTATGTAGATGCCCGGTTCTATGGTCATAACCATCCCACTTTGGAGTAAGAGTTCCTTCCCATTTTCATCTTTATAAGGTGCTTGGTCATGCACATCTATCCCCATCCAATGCCCTATACCATGGGGATAGTATTTTTTATGTTTTTGTTTTTTCAAAAGCTTTTGCACATCTCCTTTGAGTATCCCTAACTTCACCATTCCTGCACATAAAAGTTCTTCTGATTTTTTTTGTAATTGAGTGCGTTTTATATTTGGTTTTATCATCTTTATAATTGTTAATTCAACCTCTAAAACCATTGTATAAAGTTCTTTTTGTGCTTGTGTAAATTTGCCTGAAACAGGAATAGTGCGTGTAATATCACTCGCATAGTAGTTGTACTCACACCCCGCATCTATCAAAATCAAATCTCCATGATGTAGGGGCTTATCATTTTCTATATAGTGCAAAGTATTGGCATTATTTCCACTGGCAACGATGGAAGTATATGCATCACTAAAGGCTGCATTTTTTTTAAAAACATACTCTATTTCTGCTTGAAGTTCATACTCATAACGACACTCTTTACTCACTTGCATTGCCTTGTGATGTGCTTCTTTTGTAATGGCAATCGCTTTTCGGATAAGTGCTATTTCTGCAGGAGATTTAAGCAAACGCATCTGCTCTATAGGTTTTGCAAGATTAGAGTAACTCAGCATATCTTTGGCATAAGCATGGAGTACTTTTGCTTTATCTGTGTAGGAGTTAAAATCGTAATTTATTGATGTAATACCTTGCATATATTGTTTTAACATAGTTTCAAAATCTTCTTGAGCATACACTTTATCCACAAGAAATCTTTTCTTACTCTCTTTGACTCCCAGTCGTTTTCCCGTCCAAAGTTCTTTGAGTTTGTCTTTTTTTTGAACAAAAAGTATTGTCTTTGTTTTGCCTTTTTTTTTGAGAAAAACCAAGGTACAGTTATCTTCTCTAAAACCTGTCATATAGTAAAAATTACTATTTTGACGGAAAACAAATTCTGTATCATTCGAACGTATTTGTTGCACTGCACTAAAAAGTACGGAAAGTGAATTGTTTTTGAGTTTCTTAACTAAAGTCTCCCTGCGTTTCTTATACTCTATTTCTTCTATCATTGGCACTGCTCCTCTAACCATACTAACTCTTCTTTTAAAATGTGTTCAAGTGCTTTGTTTAAAGCGACAACACCACCATAAGCATCTCGGCTTTTTGTCGCTTCTCTTTGTATAAATTTTCTACTTACAAGACTTTTTTTCGTTTTTCTATCGACAAGTGTTGCACTTATCACAACTCGTACATAAGACTCTGTATCATTTTTTATAAAATACTGCATAAAATCTTCGAGATGATTTTCTAAAATCAAATCACTCCGCACAAAAGACCTTGTATTTTCGACATGTTTATAAAGATTTGCATCTTCAAGTACTTTTACAATAGCTGCAGTGATAGCTTTGTTTGGGGCTTCACTCCACTTAGATTCTGTAAAAGATGCAACATTATACTGCCCACTCACATAATGCATTTTCTCCAACATCAAGCTGTTTTCACTCAAAACATTTGCAACTCGAATACTCTCTTGACCACATTGTGACTTAACATAGGTATCGATATTGACAAGAGTTTCTATCCTATATGATTTCACATATGGCTGTACTTTCGTACATGATGTAAAAAGCAGTATACTCAATAATAAAAAAATAATCTTTTTCACTCTATTTCCCCTGGTGCTTTTTTAATAGTTCCTTCTTTAAAAAATATATCTGATGGACTCTGTTCGTATTGGCGGAGGACATCATCTAACTTTATCATCATTGTTTGCATATCTAAAAATGTTTGATTCATATTTGGGATGACATCTGCACTTATATCTTTAATGTTAAATTCACCACTTGCCACCGCTCTTTTAATCTCTGTCATTGAGGCTGTAATGCCTACATAACTTTTCATAATAGAGTCAAATGAGCCAGAAATATCATTTTCCCAAGAGATGCTATTGGCTATAAAACCATCTATATTTGGGATGAGTTTATCTATTTTATATGTTAAAGAGTCCAAATGTGCTGAGGATTTTTGAAGATGTTGAATGGTTTCTTCATCTAAAAGTTTATTGAGTTTTTTTGTAAGGCTCGCAGTATTTTGCAAGATTTGTGCAATTTGCTTTTGATTTTTATCGTCAAGTAATTTTTGTGTCCCTTGCAAAGTTTTTGTTAAATCAACAGAGAGTCCCCCTAAAGATTGTTCCATATTTTCAAAAAATGAAGGGGTGGTTTTGATAGTCGGGCATGTTTCACCTGCTTTTTTTCTCAGTGGGGGTGAAGTATTTTTCCCTAAGGTCAGATTGATATAGGTTAAACCAGTAATCCCCTGTGCTGTCAAACGGGCAACTGTTGATTCTTTGATAGGTGTTGATTGTAAGATAGTTACTTGCACTTCTACTTGCTCTGTATTGGCAGGATTGATTTGAAGGTGCGTTACTTTTCCGACTTTAATACCTCGGTATTTTACAGGAGCATCAATATTTAAGCCCAAAACAGACTCATTAAAATAGATGTTGTATTCCCTTGTTTTTGCTTCATCGGAAGGACGAAGCATCCAATAAGAAAGGCTTAAAATTGCTATAATTCCAACTAAAACAAAACTTCCAACAAAGGTATAATTTACACGATTATTCATAATCTCTCTTTAAAAAATGTTTGTACAAATTGACTCTCGCTACTTGCAAGATTTTGTAAAGTATCTTCATATACGATTTTTTTATTGTCTATTATAGCCATTTTATCTAAAGTATCATAGATAGATTGTAAGTCATGCGACACCATGACAATACTCAAACCGAGGGTATCACGAAGCTTTAAAATCAGACGGTCAAATTCTCTTGCTGAAATCGGGTCAAGTCCACTTGTGGGTTCATCTAAGAACAAAAGCTCTGGATCCATGGCTAAAGCACGTGCCAAGCCTGCTTTTTTCTTCATCCCACCACTTATTTGAGAAGGATACAGATGAGCATCTAGCTGTTTAAGCCCTACTAAACTTATCTTTAAAGAGACAATCTCATCTATCATTTTTTGATTTAATTGTGTATATTCTTTAAGGGGTAAGGCAATATTTTCTTTGAGTGTTAAAGAAGAAAAGAGCGCACCTGACTGAAATAATACACCCCATTTTTGTCTTAAACTTTGTGCATCTTTATAGTGTATACTGTTTAAATCATAGCCTAAAATATTTATAGACCCTGCAGGGTACTCTTGAAGTAAAACCATTTCACGGAGCAATGTCGTTTTTCCACAGCCACTGGGTCCTAAAAGACCATAGATTTCACCCTTATTAATAGTTAGGTTTAATCCATCATGTACAGTTCGTGACCCAAAGAGTGTTTTTAAACTTCTTACCTCTATAATCTTTTGCATTATATCCCCAATGTTGTCAAAGCTATTGAAAAAATAGCATCACAGACTATGACTGCAAAAATAGACATAACCACACTTTTTGTCGTGTTAAAGCCTATGCTTTGTGTATTGTCTTTGACTTGCAACCCTCTAAAAATCCCTATCGAAGCAATCAAAAATGCAAAAAAAGGCCCTTTAAAAATCCCAATATAAAAATGCTTTACAGCCACTACTTCATTAAATCGTTCTAAAAAAAGATGACTTGAAATCCCCAAATCTATATAAGAGACAAGCATTCCTCCAAAGACACCCATCACATCTGCAACAAAAATCAAGATTGGCAAAGCAATCATCAAAGCGATAATCCGAGGCATTACCAAAAAAGCATAAGGGTCAAATCCCATTGTCTGCATTGCATCAAGCTCTTGAGTGATTTTCATCGCCCCTATTTGTGCAGTAAATGCAGAACCACTTCGCCCTGCAATGACGATAGCCGTAATAAGGGGTGCTAGTTCTCTTAAAATAGATATCCCCAACATATCGACTATAAAAATATTGGCTCCATAGAGTTTCAGTTGATACGCAGACTGATACGCCACAACAACCCCTATAAGAAAACTTGTCAATGCAATAATCCATAATGCTTTAATAGCACTTTCATTGATTTCAAAAGCTATTTCTTTGTATCGTATATGCTTTAAATGTATCAAATAATCAAAGCTTGCAAAAAAAACTTTTCCAAAAAACTCCATAAAAAGTCCAAAGTCCACTAAAAACTCTTCTACCCTTTTTCCAATAGCAAAAAGAAAACTTTTTCTTCTCTCTGTATGTGAAGCAGTAAATATATTAGCTTGATTTTTAACTAAAAGTAGATTTTCCTGTATTTCTGGGTTATGAGAAATAGTGTTAAAAGTATCTGCCTTCTTTTGAAGATTTTGCACAAAAAGAGCAGCAGCAGTATCAAAGGCAGTCACATCTTCTAAGTGAATAACAAGGTTTTTTTTTGCAAGATGTAAGGAATCCACTTGTGCTACATATTGGGCAATATTATGCAAAGTGAATACTCCAGAAAAGTATAATTCTACCTTTTCTGAAGTCTGTTGTATACGAAGAGTTAATTTATCCATCTATAAAACTATTAAAAATCTCTTTCTAATAGTTTGTTTACTTTTAAAAGTGTAATAATCTTATCTGCTTGTTTCCCAACACCATCTATCACACTATCCTCACTATTCATAGTATCAGGAGCCGCACCAATATTTTCTTTTTTGATACGAATTGCCATCGTCAATCTATCTATCACAAAACCAGCTACATCATCTCCATGTCGCATCACGATAAAACGTGTTTCATCTGATTGTTTTTTAGCTTGCAGTCCAAATTTTGCTCGTAGGTCTATGAGAGGAATAACCGCACCACGAAGATTGAAAACACCTAAAACATAAGGCGGTACTTGAGGTACACGTGTCCATGAAAAAGGTTTTATAATCTCTTGAATCGCTAAAATAGGCACTGCATACTCTTCATCCCCGATAATAAATCCAACTAATTGAACAATATCATCTGATTGATCGAGTCCAGTATCTGCTTGTTGCGCACCTTGTTTGTCAATAATTTGCTTTAATTTATCACTCATTATAAGAACTCCGATTTAAAATTAACATTTCTTTGAACGACACTTGCTAAATAGTCTGCTGAGTATGGTTTCGTAATATACTCGACCATTCCAGATTCAACACCACGCATACGATCTGATTTACCTGTTCTTGATGTCACGGCAATAAGAGGTAAATTTTTATATTTGTTATATTTTTTAATCTCTCCTGCTAAAGTATAGCCATCCATTCTCGGCATTTCTATATCGATGAGCATTGCATCAAAATTGTGGTCACCTGCTTTGAGAGTGTTGAGTGCTTCCTGACCATCAGATGCTTCTACTAAAGTAACACCCATCGGCTCTAATGCCTTTCTCATAATAATTCTATCTGTCTTAGAATCATCGACAATCATTATCGTATAATCACTCGCTTTTGTTTTTTCTCGAGAAGCTCCAGCTTGTGAAGATGCACTCTCAACAAGTGCTGTTGCTTTGACATTTTTTGCCATTTGCATTAAAGCGACAACATCAACGATAAGTGTAACACCACCATCTCCACGGATAGTAGCCCCAGCAATCCCTTCAATCCCTTTGAGATAATCTCCAAGGGATTTAATAACAATCTCTTCTTGACCCACAAGTGTATCCACGATTAAGCCTATTTTACTTGTGCCTAAACCTAAAACAACAACATACGCATGTTCACTTCCATCTAAAATACGTTCTACTTCAAAGATATCACCGATATGTACTAAAGATAAAACTTCATCACGTAATCGCATAACACTTTTACCTTCAACCGTATAAATTTCATCTTTTGAAATTCGCACAGTCTCAAGAACTGATGCTAAAGGAATCGCATAGTACTCTTCTTGCACACCCACAAGTAAGGCTTGAATAATCGCTAATGTTAAAGGAATCTTGAGTTTAATCGAAGTCCCAACACCCACAGTACTCTCTATATCAATCATTCCATTGAGTTGTTCAATATTTGTTTTAACAACATCCATACCAACACCACGACCACTTACACTTGTAACAGCAGCAGCAGTTGAAAAACCTGGCTTAAAGATAAGCCCGAAAGCCTCTTTATCGCTCATATTATCAGCTTCTTTTTCAGTAATGATACCTTTTTCTAAAGACTTGTTTTTCAACATATCTGTATCAAGTCCTTTTCCATCATCATCGATTTGAATGACAATTTGGTTCCCTTCATTATAGGCTTTTAAATCAATAGTACCTTTCGCATCTTTACCAGCAGCTGTTCGTATATCAGGGGTTTCAACTCCATGGTCACAAGAGTTACGGATAATATGCACAAGTGGATCGCCAATCTCTTCAACAATAGACTTATCAAGCTCCGTCTCTTCTCCTGAAATTACAAGTTCGATGTCCTTGTTTAATTCACGTGATAAATCACGAATCATACGAGGAAATTTGTTAAAAACTTTTCCTATAGGAAGCATACGTGTTTTCATAACAGCTATTTGCAAGTCTGTTGTTACAAGAGAGACGATAGAAACGACTTGATTAAGTTCTTCTAAAAACTCTTCACCTTCATAACGTTCTTCTACATCATCATTAATTTTAATTAGTCTATTTTTAGCAAGTACAAGCTCGCCTATCAGATTCATTAAGTGGTCAAGTCTTTTTACATCCACACGAATGGTTTGTTCGACAACAGCTGGTGTTTTCTTTGCCGGTGCTGCTGCTTTTGGCTCAGCTGCTTTTGGAGTTACAGGTTTTGGTGCCACTGGTGGTGGTGGTGGCGGTGGTGGTGGCGGAGGAGCAGTCTCTTTTTTTGGCTCAGGTGTAGGCTCTTCACTTGGAGCAGGTGGTGCTTCAGGAACACTCTCTCCTGCTGCAATTTTTGCTGCACGTTTGGCTTTATCTTCGTCTTGACGTTGATTTAAAAGTCTTTCTATTTCTGCTTCTATCTCATCAGGATCCATATTGTCATAATCAGGTTCCTCTTCTTCTGGTTCAGGTGCGACAGGTGCTGCTTCGACAACAGGTTCCGGTGCAGCTGCTGGAGCTGGTGTTTCTACTTCACCGGTTCCACCACTTACCTTATCAAGTCTTGCAACACAAGCAGCAACATCAACACCCGCATCTGCACTTGTGTCACGAATCACATTGAGTAACTCTTTCATCAAATCAATAGATTCTAAAACAACATCCATAATATCAGGAGTAAGGATTAAATCCCCATGACGTGCTTTGTTTAAAACATCTTCCATATGATGTGTTAAATGTGTCAAAACATCAAAATTTAAAAATGAAGATGCTCCTTTTACTGTATGTGCGACACGAAAGATTCCATTTAAAAGTTCTAAATCCTCCGGATTAGACTCTAATTCAACTAAGTCCTCATCTAATTTTTCAACAAGTTCAAAAGATTCAACTAAAAAATCTTGCAGTATTTCTTGAAATTCATCCATATTTACACTCCTACTTTATGTGTGCACGTACAACACGTGACACTTCATTATAAAATGAGCTTGCTTCAAACTTCACTAAGTAAGCTTCTCCGCCCGCTTCTTTGCCTCTATTTTCACTAAAATGGTCACTGATTGATGAATTAAAAACAATCGGAATATTACTATATCGGCTATCTTCTTTTACATTAGCTGCAAAATGAAAACCATCCATTTGTGGCATTTCAACATCTGAAATAATTATCTTTAATTGATCTGAAATTCCTTCACCATATGTGCTGTAAATTTCATCCAGTTTAGCTAAACCATCTTGACCATCACTCGCTTCAACGACTTTAAATCCCATTTTTTGGAGTGCTTCTTTAACAATTTTTCTTGCCGTAGAACTATCATCAAGCACAAGTGCTAATCCTGAAAAAGTTTCTAAATCTTCTGGAATTGCATCCGTATCGGGAGAGTATAAGCCTAGATCTTGCACAACGCTCTCTAAGTCAAGAATGAGAAGAACATTATCACCTTCTATTTTCGTGACCCCTGTAATTTTACTTGAGTCCATAGAAGAGGCACTATTCATAAAAGATGCAGGTTCTATATCACTCCAGTTAATCCGACGAATACGTTTTGCTTCATGTACTACAAATCCAATCAAAACATTATTAAACTCTGTAATGATGACTCGTGAATTTTTAGCAACATCTTCAGGAGGTGTGATACCCATCCATTTTGCTAAATCTACAACAGGTATTACTACTTCACGTAAATCAAAAATTCCCTCAATATATTCTGGAGTTCCCGGGAGTTCTGTTAAAGCAGGCACACGAATAATTTCACGTACCTTGGAAACATTTATCCCGTAGATTCCTTCATATACAGTATCATCTTCTTGTTTCAAAATACGAAAGTCAACAAGTTCCATCTCATTAGAACCAACTTTTAATGTATTGTCATCCATTTTTATTACCCTTTAGAGAAAGTCTTTTCTTCTAATAATTCTTTATCTTCCAAAGATTTTACAGTAAAATATCTTTGATTGCAAGCAAAAGCAGCTAAATTTATATAAATACAGTTTTTCAAGTTTATTTTTCTATTTTGATGATAATGTCCCTCTATAAAATAGTCACATTTATAACGCTTTTCTATACGTTGAGCAATAAACTCTTCAAAACCTGTAAAACCATTGCAATCCTCTTTTTTTGCTAAATGTGTGTAAACATAATTTAAAATAGAGTGTTGCGAAAGATTATCTATAAGTCGTAAAAAAGGAAGGATGTAACTATTTCTGATAATAGCAGTATAGACTCTATATCCTAAAGGCCCATCAAAATCTCCATGTGCCAAATAAACTTTTTTATCGTGATAGGTACAAGAGATAGGCTGCTGTTCTATGGGGAAAATTTTCATATGTGAAAAAACTGCTTTGAGATTAAAATCATGATTTCCTTCAAGATAAATCACTTCTACTCTTTTCGAGATTTGCTCAAGCATTGCTATAATTTTTTGGTTTTTTTCATATGTATATTGTATTGAACCAAAGAGTGCATCAAAGATATCTCCCATTAAAATGAGTTGTGGTGTTTGTATTTGTTCAAGATAAAGGGCTTCTACAAAGGCATAGAGTTCGAGACGCGAAGGAGAGAAGTGTGCATCTGAAACAATCAATGCACCCTCTTGTATAATAATATTATGGGACATATGCGATACGAGAGATACCCATGTTTTCATCAAGTCCCATCATCAGGTTTGCATTAACAACAGCTTGGCTTGAAGCCCCACGCATAAGATTATCAATAGCACTTGAGATAAAAAGCATATTGCCCTTGTGTTTAACATAAATATCACAAAAATTCGTTCCTGCTACATTTTTCATATTTACAGGAATCTCACTTACTCTTACATTCTTTTCATTTTTATAGTAAGTTTTTAAAAGTTCAAAAGCATCAAAGTCATCTTCTACTTGTAGGTAAATCGAGCTAATCATTCCACGAGTAATTGGCACTAAATGTGGCACGAAATTGACCTCATCAAATGCAACACCTAATTTTTGTGCAATTTCAGGAGCATGACGATGTAAGAGAGGATTATAAGCAAAAAGATTATCATTAACATTCACAAAATGTGTCGTCTCACTCAGCTTTTTTCCTGCACCACTCACCCCAGTTTTGGCATCGATTATGATAGGTGTTCCCTCTTTGCGTTTATCAAGAAAAGGTAAGAGTCCTAAAATCGCTGAAGTTGGAAAGCACCCTGGGTTGGCTACAAGTCTTGCTGATTTAAGTTGCTCTCTATTCATCTCGGGCAAGCCATATACAACATGTTCTAGATTTTTTGTATCTGTATGTGGGACATAAAATTCTTCATATACATCTTGAGTGAGCCTATAATCAGCCGAAAGGTCTACAACCTTAACCCCCAATTCCATGAGTGGTTTCACATATGCCATCGCTGTTTTATGTGGAACTGCCAAAAAAACGAGGGAACACACTTCTGCTATTTTTGCTGTATCTGCTTTTTCAACTGCATCTTCACAAACACCATTTAAAGAAGGGTGAAGTTTGTTGATTGTTGTATTGCCTTCTGAATTAGCGATATAAGCTAAATGAAACTGCGGATGATTGAGCAAAATTTTGACAAGTTCTAAACCTGTATATCCTGTTGCCCCAACTATACCAACCTCTATCATTTTAGTGGCACTCGAACACGATTTCTTGGTATTTAACTTCATCGATTTCAAACTCTTTTTCACCACCAGGTAAACGAAATTTTACTTCATCACCCTCTTCATGCCCTAAAAGTTGTTTTGCCAATGGTGAAGCAAATGAGATAAGTCCCATGTCAGGATTTGATTCACACCCACCAACGATAGTATAAGTCACTTCTTCATCTGTATCTAAGTTAGTCATCACTACAGTTGAACCAAAACTTACCTTTGCATGTGCTAGTTCACTTGGATCAACGATTTGAGAATTTCCTAGAATTTCTGCTAACTCTGCTAAGCGGTTATCTATGATTTTTTGCATCTCTTTTGCCGCATGGTACTCTGCATTTTCTTTTAAATCACCATGTTCAAGTGCTTCTTCTATATCTTTGACAACTTGTGGGCGTTTCACTTCTTTAAGTTCTTTCACTTCTGCTTGTAATTTTTCATACCCGTAAAGTGTCATTGGTTCGACTTTTTGCATGCTCTTCTCTTTTTTTATGTCATTATAACAAATTATTTCATACTTTTAGCACAAAGAGTGGCACTTGAAAATGCCCATTGGAAATTATAGCCTCCAAGTTCTCCTGTTACATCCACAACTTCACCGATGAAGTAAAGACCTTTTACCTTTTTTGCTTCCAAGGTTTGCATATCTAATCCATCTGATAAAACCCCTCCTCTACTCACTTCTGCTTTTGTAAAACCAAAATTTCCAGCAGGAGCAAAACTATAATTATGCAGGAGTTGTAACTTCTCTTTATCTTCAGATGTTAATCTTTTACACTCTTTATCTTGCACATCCACAGCTTTTAAAAGGGCTTTTGAGAGTCGTTTTGCTAGAGGTATGACAGAACTTACAAGTTTTTTACTATTGTTTGTAAGGGAAAGAATGTTTTTTGTAGGTAAAAAGTCTATACACATCAAGCCTTTTTTCCAGTACAAAGAAGCCGACAAAACAGCTGGACCACTGATGCCTTTATGTGCAAACAGCATCTCTTCTTCTAAGACTTTTTGCCCTACTTTTATATGAACATAACAACTCAGTCCACTAAGTTCTCGCATCCAAAACTGCTCTTTTTGCACTGTGAGACCTACGAGTGCAGGGCTAAACTCTTTTACTTCTATGTCAAAACTTTTGGCAATCTCTAAGCCAATTTCACTCGCACCTAAACTCTTAAAACTTTTTCCACCAGTTGCTACAATCACTTTTTTTGCATAAAAGATACTTTTATCTGTTTGAATGCTAAAGGTATCTTTCTCTTTTTGCACTGTGCTAATTGTATGGTTTAAAAGTATGTCAACACCTTTGAAGCCTTTTTTTAAAACATCTATAATCTCATCAGAGCTGTTTTCACAAAAATAATAACGATTTTTTCTGAGTTCTAATGGTACTCTATTTCTTTGTAAAAAGTCTAAAAGTTTCTCTTTTGAAAATGCCTGTAGTGCCTGAGAAACAAGTTTAGACTCGCCATCAAAGTTGTCCACAGTAACCTGAGTGTTTGTGATATTGCACTTTCCACCGCCAGAGATTTTGAGTTTTTTTGCTACTCGTTCATTTGTTTCTACCAGTGCAATACTTTTTTTCTTAGAGATATGATTTAAAAACATTAAACCACTTGCACCACCACCAAGAACTATGACATCATATATTTTCAATTATTTTTTTCATCCATTTTCTTATCATCTCTAATTCATCACTCGCAATACTATGCTCTTTATGAAAAGCTTGAAATTCCACATCAAAACCATTCTCTTGTAAAAATTCTATCTGTTTTTGCGATGTTTCATAGTCTAACACACTATCTTCTATTCCATATGTACAGAGCCAATTTGAATTTTTCACATTTTCATTCATATCGACTAAAAGCTTAACCTCATCATAAATGTACCCACTCACAGCAATATACCCTGCCAATACTTTTTCATAACGAGCACCAAACTCAAAAGTCAGCAATGCCCCTTGTGAGAAACCAAATAAAAAGCTTTCCTCTGCATTAAATTCATCTGCAAATAGTACATCGAGAACTTTTTTCAAAATAGTCGAAGAGTATTCAATTCCAGAAATTTGATTGGGAGGGAGGGGGTACCATGAGTAGCCTGTATAGTATTCAAAAGGTGCATCAAGTAAGAGATAGTTCATCTCATCTACGGCTAAAATTTCAGGTAAAGCCCTAAAACCTTCCGAAGAATCCCCTCGCCCATGCAAAATAATCATCAACTTTTTAGAAGGGATTTTTGATGGTATAAAAATGTTATCTAGTTCTAAGTTTTTCATACCATTATTATACTCTATTTTTTAGAGTTTAGACGTGATTGGTACTCTTTTGGATGTTTACAAACTGGACATTTTTCTAATGCTTTTTTTCCATAATGAATATGTCCACACACTTCACAAATCCATGCTTCTTCTTCATCCTCACTTACAAATTCTGCATCAGCTTTGAGTCTTTCTAAAAGCATTGTAAACATTTTTTCATGCTCAACTTCTATTTTTCCTATACCACTAAAAAGTCTTGCAGCCTCTTTTTCACCCTCTTCTTTAGCAATTTTAGCAAAATCTGGATACATTGTTATGTTTTCATAGCTTTCACCATTTATCGCATCTTGTAGATTCTCTTGCGTATTCCCAAAGTTACTTTCACTTTCATTTGCTATTCTATTATGTAAAGCAAGTTCTAATTTTGCATGCTGTTTTTCATTGTTAGCAGCTCTTTGGAAATGTTCTGCTATATCTCTATAACCCTCTTTTTGCGCTACTTTTGCAAAATACTCATACTTGTTTCTTGCTTGTGATTCACCAGCAAAAGCTTTGAGTAGATTTACTAAAGTCAAATTTTTAGTTACCATTTCCATAGCTTCGCCACAACAGTGGAGTTCACCGCCCCCAACACTTTGAACTTCTACTTCATTTCCACATTTATTACATTTATAAGTTTCATACTGTCTCATCACATCTTCCTTTTTTTGATATGCCGTATTATACAACTCCAAAGCTTAAACGATAATATTTATCCAATAATAAATAGTATATTTTACTATTTTACCCTACACTCAGAACATTTTATGTATAATCACAATATTAATTTGTCTATAAGGAATACCCATGCGTGGTTATAAGATTTTTGCCGGAAGTGCAAGTGTTGCGTTTGCTCAAGAGATTTGTCAAGTTTTAGATGTGCCTTTGGCAAAAGCGGATATTAAAAAGTTTAGTGATGGTGAGATTTCAGTACAAATTGCTGAATCAGTTCGTGGTCGTGATGTGTTTATCGTACAGAGTACAGGCGCACCATCAAATGACAATCTTATGGAACTGCTCATTATGACAGATGCCCTTAAACGTAGTTCTGCAGATAGTATTACCGCTGTTGTGCCTTACTATGGTTATGCAAGACAAGACCGTAAAGCCGCTCCTCGTGTGCCAATTACTGCAAAACTCGTAGCCAATCTTTATGAAACAGCGGGGATTGACAGAGTGGTTACTATCGATTTGCATGCAGGTCAGATTCAAGGATTTTTTGATATTCCTGTAGATAATCTCTATGGTTCTATCACTTTTGAGCATTACATAAAAAGTAAAAATCTCAAGAACCCTATCATCGCAAGTCCAGATATCGGTGGTGTTGCACGGGCGCGTTACTTTGCAAAACGTATGGGCTTAGAGATGGTTATCGTTGATAAACGCCGTGAAAAAGCAAATGAATCAGAAGTCATGGGTATCATTGGCGATGTAGAAGGTTATGATGTGATTATGATTGATGACATGGTTGATACTGCAGGAACTATGGTGAAAGCTGCTACCGCACTCAAGAACAAAGGGGCAACTTCTGTTATGGCTTGTGCGACACATGGTGTATTAAGTGGAAAAGCCTACCAAAATCTTGACCATGGTGAACTCGATGAACTTATCATCACGAATACACTCAAAACAAAAGAACATAATAAAATCAAAGTCTTAACAGTCGCTCCTCTTTTTGCAGAAGTGATTCGTCGTGTCTATCATAATGAGAGTGTTAATTCACTTTTTGTATAGGGTCACTCATTGAAAAACATTAGAAATTTCTCGATTATTGCGCATATTGACCATGGAAAATCCACACTTGCTGACCGTATCATTCAAGAGTGTGGTTCAGTAACAGAACGTGAAATGTCTACACAAATGATGGACACTATGGACATTGAACAAGAGCGTGGCATTACCATCAAAGCACAATCTGTGCGTCTTGATTATGTCAAAGATGGGGAGCATTATATCCTCAACCTCATCGACACTCCGGGTCATGTTGATTTTTCTTATGAAGTAAGTAAATCACTTGCCTCTTCTGATGGGGCATTGCTCATCGTCGATGCAGCACAAGGTGTGGAAGCACAGACCATCGCCAATGTTTACTTAGCATTAGACAATGACCTTGAACTCATTCCTGTCATCAACAAGATTGATTTACCTGCTGCTGATCCTGATAAAGTCGCCGAAGAGATTGAAGAGGCTATTGGGATTGATGCAACGGATGCTTGTTTAGTAAGTGCCAAAAGTGGCATTGGGATTCGCGAACTCATTGATGCTATCGTTGAACGAGTACCTGCCCCTGTTGGCGACCCTGAAAAAACGACAAAAGCCATCATTTATGACTCATGGTTTGATGCCTATCTCGGTGCTTTAGCACTTGTACGTGTGTTTGATGGAAGCATTAAAAAAGGACAAAACATCAAGCTTATGAGTAGTGGTGAAGAGCATCAAGTACTTGATTTGATGTATCCGCACCCTATGAAAAAGATTAAAACAACAGCTATAAAATCAGGTGAAATCGGGATTGTTGTCCTTGGCTTAAAGGAAGTGAGTGTTGTGAGTGTTGGTGATACCATTACCGATGCTAAAAACCCCACCCTTGAACCAGTAGGCGATTATGAACCAGCAAAACCTTTTGTATTTGCAGGAATTTACCCTATCGACACAGACAAGTTTGAAGATTTACGTGATGCCTTAGATAAACTCAAACTCAACGATAGTTCCCTTTCATACGAACCTGAGACATCTGTCGCCTTAGGATTTGGTTTTCGTGTAGGATTTTTAGGAATGCTCCACATGGAGGTTATCAAAGAGCGACTCGAACGCGAGTTCAATCTTGACCTTATCGCCTCTGCTCCTTCTGTAATCTATAAGGTTTACCTTACAAATGGAGAGGAACAAGTTGTGCATAATCCCTCTGAACTCCCACAAGTAAACTTTATCGATAGAATCGAAGAGCCATATGTCCGTGCGACTGTCATTACACCAGCAGAGTACCTCGGAAACATCATCACACTGCTTATAGGTAAACGCGGTACACAAACAAAGATGACATATCTCAACGAAGAGCGAGTGATGCTTGAGTATGAAATCCCGATGAATGAAATCGTTATGGATTTTTATGATACGTTAAAGTCTATTTCTAAAGGATATGCGTCATTTGATTATGAGCCTATAGAATTTAAAGTGGGTGATCTTGTCAAACTTGACATTAAAGTAGCAGGTGAAGCTGTGGATGCACTCAGCATTGTCGTCCCTCGCAATCAAGCACTCCCTCGTGGTCGGGTACTTGTTAAAAATATGAAAGAGCTTATCCCTCGTCAGCTTTTTGAAGTAGCGGTACAAGCTTCACTCGGTGCGCAAATCATCGCTCGTGAAACTGTAAAATCAACGGGTAAAAATGTAACAGCCAAATGTTATGGTGGAGACATTACCCGTAAACGCAAGCTCCTAGAAAAACAAAAAGCTGGGAAAAAACGTATGAAATCTATAGGAAAAGTACAACTTCCTCAAGAAGCTTTTATGTCTGTGCTAAAGATGGATTAAAATTTTGTATGAAGTGTTTACTCTGTAGTGAGTATTCGCTCGTACATATTTGCACAAGTTGCCAAAAAACATTCCTCAAGCCCTCTCTTTATAAACGAACACTCAGCAATGGCATAGAGGTTCTCTCTTTTTACAAATACCAAGAGATAAAAGATTTACTCTTTACAAAACACACCGACTTAGGCTTTTACATCTATACACTTTTGGCAAAAAACAGTTTCAAGAAATTTGCACAAGAATTTTCACCCGATTTCCAATCTGCCTCACTTGCCATTGATGACACCATAGACAGTGGATATTCTCATACAGCCCTTTTAAACAAAGAACTCAATTCCTCACATATCAAGCCACTCTACAACAAAATCCGAGCGAAAAACCAACTCTCCTACTCCGGAAAGAGTAAAGCATTTCGTTTAAAAAATTCAAGAGACTTTAAGATAAAAGAAGTGAAAGAAAAACATATCATTTTAGTAGATGACATTGTGACAACAGGAACTACCCTCTTAGAAGCAAGCAATCTACTCATCAAACAAAAGAAAGAAGTTCTTTTTTGTTTGACATTAGCAGATGTGAGTCAGCGTTAAAACAGTTTATTGAAAAGTTTTCCTAGCTGTTTTGAGACGGCTTTTATTGCCTCTTTTTTGATAAGTTTGTTTGCATCAATCGAAACTTTTGGATGAGACACTTTGCCTTTTAATCCAACATTTATAGGATTACCATTGGCAGTAATCGCAATTTTAGAGTCTATTTGTTGCGTTTTTGAGTTAAGTTTAGTATTTTTCGTGATGATAGAAGATGTGTTTGACCTTAAATCTAACGAAGCTAAAATATGCTCTTTTTGTATCTTCGCACTCACATCCCCTTTAAATTTTTGTTTATATAAATCGATTCGTGCATACTGTTTTGTGAGGTCAAGTACTTGATTTCTTGTAAAAAATCCTTGACTTAATTTTCCATCAAAAACCCCACTCTGTTTTACAAGATTATAATCCAAAACACCATCAATCGAAGCATCAAAGATTTTTGGATAAATAAGCATATCTAAGATTTTCAAGGTGTTTAAAGAAGCTAAAGTAGCATGAAAGTCATCATTATGTAGTTTGGCATCTAAAGCACCTCCTGCCACATTTGAGTGCATTGTAAAATCTAAATCTTTAGCTTTTTTCACACTACCAGTGGCAACTATGCCACCTTTAAGATGTCTCTCTGTTGCAAAAAAGAGTTTGTTCAAGTCAGTAACTTTTACCCTATAATCACTCACTAATGAGCCATCATTAATTGTAAACTTTGCACTTTTTACATTAAGTTTTGCAAGATTTGAACTAAAACTCAACTGTGTATCTACAAGGTTTTTATCTAACTTCGTGTATGTTTTTGCACTAAAATGAGTGTACGGCATCATAGATTTAAACTTATATGCTTTTGTCATATAACGGTTGTCCACAACCCCTTTACTTATCCTCGAAGTAATCACACCTGCCAAATTTTTTACATCTGCATTAGCGATATGTACATCTAAATCAAAAAGTCCATCTGCGAAGTGTGGTTGTTTTACCATGTAAAGGACTTTTTGTAGTTTGAGATGTCTCACTTTCGCCTCTACACTCACTGGAGCAAAGTTTTTAAGGTTTGCTAAAAAAGTTGTAGTAGAAGCAGCTATATCACTCTGCCCACTCACTTGCATTTTTGCTTTACTTCCTTGCACTTTTCCATGAAGTTTTAAAGGACCGCGAACATCAGCACCACTGATAGGTTTTAAGAGTGCTAGCTCTTTCACATTGAGTGCATATTTAAGGTCAAGGTGAAGTGGTTCGGGAGTCACTTTTCCAGCAGAAGTAATTTTTGCAAGATTTGAGCGAAAGATATAACTGTAATCTACATCATCTCCTTGGAGTTGTGCATCCAAATTCATAGTGAATGCCGTTTTTGGAATCGTAATGTTAAAATCTTTTTTCAGTACACTTGGACTCAATTTTCCATGAAGTGTTGCAAATTTTATATCTCCATCAAGTTTATGTGGGTTAATATTTTTAAAATTAACATCAAGATTAATATCTGCACTTGCATATGCTTTTTGATTGAGCATAAAGAGGAGTGCTTCTAAATTTGCACTCTCTATTTTTGCTATTATAGAGGTAGGATTTAGGTCTGTAAGTTCTACATGGTACGAAGTAGCACTCTTGGCAACATCACTTTTCCCATCTATTTTTAAAAATGCCAAATCCCCTATAACTTTCCCATCCGTATGGAATGCACTTTGGAGTTGCGTTTGAGTAAGTGCTTTGAGTGTTCTCAGTTCTTCAAGTTTCACTGCATAATCAACACTAAAAGATTGTGCAAAAAATGAGTAATCTCCTTTAAGGGCAATAGTATTGTGAGGATTTAATTCTAAAAGTATGTCAAAATGACTCATACCTAAAGAAAAAGTTTTCAGTTTTGAATCTAATTTCGTTGCTGCTTGAATCTGAGATTCTATAGTTGGTTTGAGGAGAGCATTTCCAAAAGATGTAAATGCCATCACATATATAAGAAGTAAAACAGTTGCTAAAACACCGATAATCCACGATACTATTTTCATAAGAGACTCCATTAAAGTAAGTATAATATTATACTCAAATTTTCTCTTTATATAAACAAAATATCATATATTTAATACTTGATACTATTTGACTCAACTTTATTAATTAATTTTACTAAAGTTTTACTTGACATGTTTACACTCAATATGTATAATACGGTTATCTTTTCAAAAAGGAGTCATTTAACCACTATGTCTAAAGAAGCAATAAATGATGAAACACTTCCAAAAGAGGAAGCAATAGTACAAAATGAAGAAGTCGTAGCAGATGAAGCAGAGGCAGAAGCTGAAGCAGTTGAAAATGAATTTGATCTTTTACAAGCTGAGATGGCTGCATTAAAAGATAAGTATGCTCGTGTTCATGCTGATTTTGATAATATCAAAAAAAGACTTGAACGTGAGAAATACACAGCAGTTGAATATGCAAATGAAAAATTTGCTAAAGATATGATTCCTGTTTTAGATGCACTTGATGGCGCAATGAAATCAGCAAATGCCGAAGCTGACAAAGCAGAACTTTTTGACAAACTCAAAGAGGGAATCGAACTTACACATAAACAGTTCTTGACTCAACTTGATAAGCATGGTGTAACAATGGTAGCACATGATGAACCATTTGATCCCAACATCCATAATGCTGTGCAAGCTGTTGATAATGAAGATGTTGAAAGTGGTCAGATTGTGCAAACTTTTCAAACAGGTTACAAGTACAAAAACCGTCCACTCCGTGAAGCGATGGTAATAGTAGCGAATTAATTTCGTGTAATGCTACTTAGGTAGCAAAACTTATTTTTAAAAGAGTCTATACTTCGACTGTTTTAAAATAAAAGAAACATCAAAAATAAAATTAAGGAAAGAATAATGAGCAAAGTAATAGGAATAGATTTAGGAACAACAAATAGCTGTGTTGCAGTATATGAAGGTGGTGAAGCGAAAATCATCCCAAATGCAGAGGGTAAAAACACAACTCCTTCAGTTGTAGCATTTACAGATAAAGGTGATGTTTTAGTAGGAGACCCTGCAAAACGTCAAGCGATTACAAACCCTGAGAAAACAATCTCTTCTATCAAAAGAATTATGGGTCTTATGATGAATGAAGAAAATGCAAAAGCTGCACACGATAAAGTAACTTACAATATTGTAGATAAAGATGGTGCTGCTTGTGTTGATGTTGCTGGTAAAGTATACACTCCACAAGAGATTTCTGCAAAAATCCTTTCAAAATTGAAAGAAGATGCTGAAGCGTATGTTGGTGGAAGCATTACTGATGCTGTTATTACAGTACCTGCTTACTTTAATGATGCACAACGTAAAGCGACAAAAGATGCTGGTACAATCGCAGGACTTAATGTTCTTCGTATTATAAATGAGCCAACTGCTTCTGCACTTGCTTATGGTTTAGAGTCTAAATCTGAAGAAAATGTACTTGTTTATGACCTTGGTGGTGGTACTTTTGATGTTACTACTCTTGAGATTTCTGATGGTACTTTTGAAGTACTTTCAACTGATGGGAATGCATTCCTCGGTGGTGATGACTTCGATAACAAAATCGTTGATTTCTTAAATGATGAGTTCAAAAACTCTCATGGAATTGAACTTAAAAATGACAAAATGGCACTACAACGTTTAAAAGATTCTGCTGAAAATGCGAAAAAAGAGTTAAGTTCTGCAACTGAAACAGAAATCAACTTACCATTTATCACTATGACAGAAGCTGGACCACAACACTTAGTAGTAAAATTGACTCGTGCAAAATTTGAAGGAATGATTTCAAGTCTTATTGATGAAACAATCAACCATATCAAAACTGCAATGAGTGAAGCAGATTTAGACAATGGTGAAATCAAAGAGATTATCATGGTTGGTGGTTCTACTCGTGTTCCAGCAGCACAAGAAGCAGTTTCTAAATACTTCGGTGGAAAAGACCTTAACAAAGGTGTAAACCCTGATGAAGTTGTAGCCGCGGGTGCTGCTATCCAAGGTGGTGTTTTAAGAGGAGATGTAAAAGATGTTCTTTTACTTGATGTTACTCCATTAAGCCTTGGTATCGAAACTTTAGGTGGTGTTGCAACGAAAATCATTGAGAAAGGAACAACAATTCCTGTCAAAAAATCTCAAGTATTCTCAACTGCAGAAGACAACCAACCAGCGGTAAGTATCTCAGTTGTTCAAGGGGAACGTGAGTTTGCAAAAGATAACAAATCTTTAGGTCTTTTTGAACTCGGTGATATTCCAGCAGCACCACGTGGTGTTCCACAAATCGAAGTAACTTTTGACATCGATGCGAATGGTATCTTAACTGTTAGTTCAACGGATAAAGGTACTGGTAAATCTCAGTCAATCACAATCTCTGGGTCTTCAGGACTAAGTGAAGAAGAGATTAATAAAATGGTTCAAGATGCAGAAGAAAATAAAGCTGCTGATGAATCAAGAAAAGCCTTAGTTGATTTAAAAAATCAAGCAGATGCACTTATTGTTCAAACTGAAAAATCAGTAGAAGAAATGGGTGAAAAACTTGATGCTGAGGAAAAAGCAAAAATCGAAGCTGCGGTAGCAGACTTAAAAGAAACACTCAAAGATGAAGCTGCGACAAAAGAGCAAATCGAAGAGAAAATCAAAACATTAACAGAAGCTGCACATAAAATGGCGGAAGAAATGTATAAAAAAGAGCAAGACCCAGCAAAAGCAGAAGCTGATGCGAAGAAAAAGAAAGATGACGAAGATGTTATCGATGCAGAGATAGAGTAAGTTTTACTCTACCTCTCAAAAGCTAAGGTACTAGATGGTTTACCCACATAGTACCCTTGGGCATAATCAATGCCCATTGCTTTAACAACCTTATAAATCTCCTCTGAACTCACATACTCAACAACAACTTCTGCCCCTATCTTTTTCGCTACAGTCATAATCGATTCGACTAAGACTTTTGATTTTTCACTCTCTATGATTGATTCAACAAGAGAACCATCTATCTTTATAAAATCTATGTGAAATTGAAAAATCGTTTCATAGTTTGAGTACCCTACCCCAAAATCATCCAGTGCCAACCCAACACCTTGTAAGTGCAAGTCATCAAAAAAGAGTTTCATATCTTCAAAATTACTAATAGAATCATACTCAAGCAATTCAAATATACAGCGAGATGCCACCTCAGGGTTTTCTTTTATAATTTCTCGAATAAATGCTTTTGTATCTGCATTATTCAAATCCTGATAAGAAAGATTGATTGAAAAAGTAACTGCTTTATCGTGAAAAAACTCAAAACTATTTTTTATCATCAGTTTTGTCACTTCAGGATAAAGATACATATCTTGTAAGACACTTAAAAAATCTGCCGGAGAGAGAATTGATTTATCTACATCTTGCACTCGCATCAAGACTTCATATTTTCTTACTTCACCCGAGTGCAAGTTTTCTATGGGCTGATAGTAAGATATAATTCTATTGTCTAAAAATGCTAGTTTGAGTTTTTGTGACAAGTTAATCTCACGCGCATATTTTTTTAATACATCTTTATCCACCGTAGAAACATCTATGATTTCACCATTTTGATGTTTAGAAATCATCAGGCCATATTCACAATACTCTAAAATATGTTTTGAAATTGTCGCTACACTTCCATAAAAAGAGAGAGACATCTCCTCCTTTCCAAAATCAAAAAGATACTTATAGAGTTTTTCTTTAAACTCATCTAAAACATTCTTTCGATACTCTGTAGGAAATATGATAGCAAACTCATCCCCATATATACGATATGTACTCGTAACTCCCTCAATCTCACTAACAATATCAGCAACACTACGGATAATCTTATCACAAACATCATGACCATATAACAAGTTCATTTTTTTAAACTCTTTGATATTGAAGAGTAAAATAGATGACTCACTCCCACTACTTTGTATATCGTTTTTGAGTTGAAAGTAGTTAAATTGCTCACTCAAAGGGTCTTTAAATATCGAAGTAAATCGGCGATTGAAGTAGATATTCATGATGGAATCACGAATTTGATAAGACGATGCTAAAATATCCATGTATAAAAGTAAAAAGTAGGCATAATCTTTTTGTTGGTACATTCGTAATGCACTCTGTGCCATAGAGTGTAGATTGATATGCTGATTTACTAAAATGTGAGGAATATTCGTTTCCTCTTCAAGTATCCATCTCCCAACATAGCATTTTCTTGGGTCTAGTTCAAAGTATTCTGGTACTCCAGTTACAGTGCTGATAAACTTTTTCATCCAATGTAAATGTGCATTTATCAACTCTTGCTTTGATTCCAACAAAACAGATAAATTTTTACTCAATTCCATAGTGATAAGTTTTTTATCATGTATCAATTTTTTATTTAAATATGCCTCGGCAATTTTATTTTTAATAGCATGCCTTTGCCCATCATCCTGAAAGTATCGAAAAAATTCATCTATATATTCACTCACTATCACATAAGGAACATCATGTAGATGGAGTTGTTCAGCAAGTGCTAAATATGCCATATCATTTTCATAATCTTCAAGTAACAAACGCCAGTTCTCAACTGCGTCACTCCCTAAAAGTACATGACTCCATGCATCAAAATAATTTGAATCTTGCATCAGTCTCATTATTTCTTTAATATCTGTAAGCATTTTTTCTCCTCTATGCAATATCATACCAGCAAATACGCAAACTGCTCTACCCACTGCTCAAAAACTTCTGAGTTTTCCATTGTCATGCCATTTCTTTGTAAATCTTGCACTATCATCACTGCAAATTCACTCTTCATTGCTAAAGAATAGTGCAAAACATTGTCTAAACAACTTTCATCCAGTAAAACAGCACTTACAAGACCAGCACTCAAAGCATAGAGTACATCTACCTCATCACTCTGCTCTCCTTCACCTGTTTGCAAAATATTTTCTATACTGGGAAGTTTGTGCATTACCTTTATAAAGCTTACAAAACTCACAGCAGTTTCACTCCCCACAGCACCACTTAAAACATCTAAAAGAAGTGCTGTATCTAAAGAACTTTTTAAAATATTATTAACATATTCCCAACTTCTTGGTGTTGCAAAACTTTTCACATTACTCTTTGCATCAAAAGTAAAAAGTTGCTCATTTTTATAAGATATATAAGCAATGATGCGACTATCTAAGCCACTTTTATATGCCCATTCTCTCCAATCATCCACATCCACTTCCATCTCAAAATGCACAAACCTATTGGCTAAAGGAGCAGGCATTCTATAGGTCACACCTCTATCTCCATCACGATTTCCAGCGGCGACAATCGCCCACCCCTCAGGTAAGACATACTCCCCAATTCTACGGTCGAGGATAAGCTGATATGCAGAAGATTGCACACTTGGTGGTGCAGCATTAAGTTCATCTAAAAAGAGAATGCCTTCTCCTTCTTTGGGTAAAAAGGCAGGAGGCGCCCACAAAGCCGTATGACTCTCTTTATCATAAAAAGGAATACCCTTCAAATCTGTCGGATCCATCAATGCCAAACGCAAGTCGATAAACCCTATCTCTCGTTCATGTGCAATCTGCTTCACGAGAGAAGACTTCCCTATCCCTGGCGCACCCCAAAGAAAAGTCGGTACTTTCTGCTCTACTAAAGCACTTAAACTCGCTGTTATATCTTTTGCTCTCACACTAACCATCCTATATTTTCACTTTGTATATGTTTTCCAAAACCTGCATTTGTTTTGACAAATCGCTCATAGCGTCCATCAAGTTGGAGTTGATACAAAATCTCAACAGGAGTATTTTCATTTTTCGCAAGTGCCTCATGATAAACAGGATTTTTGTAGGCTTCTTGGAGGATATTTTGCGGTGTTGCACTATTGGTATAGACATGAAGTGCTAATGCTTCTCCAGCATTTTGAAGTAATTTTTCGACTGTTGAGAGTGCTATTTTCTCATTTTGTGCCAAAAAGAGTTCTACTTCTCTATCTTCCATTGCTAAAAGTTCCTCTTGCATTTGTAGTGTTAAACTCTCGTTTTGTGCGACTTCTTTATACTCCCTAACAAACATTTCAAAAAGTCTCTCCGTCAGTTTTACAAAGCGAATCACATTGTATTTTAATCCCTCATCAAGTAAAAATTGTTCTATCAAAGGCTCTGCAAGATTACTATTGAGAGAGAGTGCTTCAAGTATCTGTTCTCCGCCTTTTTGTGCAAACTTCATTTGTGTACTCGCTTCAAGAGAGACATTCATGGCAATCGCTGTTTTTATCTTGGGGTGAAATTGGAGTGGTTCAAGTGCAGCAATCGCATTTAAAAGTTCACTTGTTTTTGCCTGTGCAACAAGATGCATAAAACCTGTTGTAGCATACTGAACATTATGATTGCGTTCTATGTTTTCATAAAAGCGTCCTATAAAGGCAGCACTCACATCACGGTTTGCATCATTTTCAAAAAAATCTTCACCCTTCCAGTCATACATTTGTATCAACTGAAAAAAGAGTGTATCCGGAATCATTGTGTTTTGTAAAAAGCTTTTGAGTCGCTCTTTATCATGTGAAAGCTTCAGACTCATCAAAAGTGTTTTTTCATTGATACTTTTTGCAAGTTCTCGCTCTAAAACATCTATAGAGAATGCCTTAACCCCCTGCTCTTCATAGAGTGTATCACTTTTTATCTGTTCATAAGGCGTCATCATTCGACCATCAACAACATAAGCAACATCTTCGGCATACTCTGTGACAAGTACTATGGCATGATGTGCAAGTTGTGCATCAAACTCTGCTTGTGAAAAAGCACGTGGTTTTCCAAAAAGTAAAATTTTTCTTCTTTTTATTTCTTCTAAATTCATAAAAACATTATACACATTTTTAGTTATAATAACCAAACAAATACTTTTAAGGAAGAAGAAATGAAACTCTATGCCCCATGGGAGAAAGCATTTAACCGTATTGCCACACCATTTGAACACTTTATCCATGCACAAACAACCACTGGATTGGTCCTCATGGTAATGACTCTCATAGCACTCATTTTGGCAAATTCACCTTTGCATACTTTTTATGAGCATCTTTTTCATGTCAACATAGATTTTAATGTAGGTTCATGGAAACTCTCACACTCTCTACATCACTGGATTAATGACGGACTCATGGCTGTCTTTTTCTTCATCGTTGGCATAGAGATAAAACGCGAAGTGCTTGTAGGAGAACTTTCCGACATCAAAGTTGCCATTTTACCTATACTCTCTGCTGTTGGTGGTATGCTTATCCCTGCACTCATCTATTTTTCTATTAACCATGGTAGCGAAGGAGCTAATGGATGGGGTATCCCGATGGCCACAGACATTGCGTTTGCTATTAGCGCACTTGTACTCTTAGGCAAACGTGTACCCCCTGCTCTTGTGACTTTTTTAGTGGCATTAGCGATTGTCGATGACCTTGGGGCTGTACTTGTCATCGCTGTTTTTTATACACAAGAGATTCACTTTTTAGCCCTCTCGTTGGCAGGAGGTGCTTTTCTTCTTATGATAAGTATGAACCGTTTTGGGATTCACTCTATATTAGCCTATTTTCTTGTAGGAATTTTCATGTGGTTTTTTATGCTCGAATCAGGAGTACATGCAACCATCGCAGGAGTTATCGCAGCTTTAGCCATCCCCTCAAAACCAAAACTTGCTCCAGTAGATTTCACTAAACACATCAGAAACTTACTCAATGAGTACGATAACTATCCCGTAGCCACCGACCATACCATGCATGAAGAACAAAAGGCAATTTTACTGAACATTAAAGACAAAACAGATGCCGTCACTTCTCCTTCTGCACGACTTGAGCATGACTTACATTTACCTGTTTCACTTGTAATTATCCCTCTTTTTGCCCTTGCAAATGCAGGGATTAGCATAGATTTTTCAAGCATTAGCACAACCATTACACAACCTATTTCTTTGGGTATCATTTTTGGTCTTGTTTTTGGAAAAGTTTTAGGCATAGGGGGTGTTGCTTTGCTTGCTATCAAACTTGGCATCGCGAAACTTCCAAAGGAAAGTAGTATAAGCCAACTCTTTGGTGTTGCCTTTTTAGGAGGTATCGGTTTTACAATGAGTATCTTTGTCGCTGACCTTGCATTTGCAGGTCAAGATTCGCTTATTTTTCAAGCGAAGATTGGTGTTTTAACTGCCTCTTTATTAGCCGGATTTATTGGTTACATTTGGCTCTATAAAAGTGCAAAAATTTAATTTTTTATGCTAGAATTATAATAAATACTAAATAAAGTGAAAATAGATGACTGTAAAGCCAACAAACCATGAAATTAAGTTTACAAAAGATACCATTCTTGTGACTAAAACAGACCTCAAAGGTATCATTACTTATGCTAACCGTGCTTTTGTAAAGATAGTAGGATTAGAAGAAGCAGAACTCATTGGACAACCGCACAATATCATTCGTCATCCAGATATGCCAAAGATAATCTTTAAGTATCTTTGGGAGTACCTTCAAAATGGACTCGAAATTCATGCTTATGTCAAAAATCTTTGTAAAGATGGCTCTTTTTACTGGGTTATGGCAAATGTAACACCTTCGATAGACTACTCTATCAACAAGCCCATAGGATACCACTCAGCAAGAAGGCTACCGACGGCTGAAGCACTCGCCATCATCGAACCGCTCTACAAACAGCTTCTCCAAGCAGAGAAAGTTGGTGGAATGCAAGCAAGTGAAAAAATACTTAAAAACTTACTTCAAGAAAAAGGCATGCAATATGACGAATTTATCCTCTCTTTCTAAACTTCACTATGCAAACTATCTCCAGATTGGACTTGTACTCACTGTACTGCTTGTAGATTCGATTTTTTTTGAGTTTTCTGTAGAACATCTAATTTTCAATATCCTTAATATCATTGTCGCCATTTTTATGTTTCGTCAGATAAATATTACGAGAAAAAGTATAGACAAAACATCCCGACTTTTAAAGACTGCTGCACTTGATGGTAATTTTGAACAAAGAAACATTAATGCACAAGGCGGGGGTGAGCTCGAATGGCTAGGCTGGAACCTCAACGACCTTTTTGACCAGTTAGAACTCCTACTTCGTGAGATAAACACTTCCATAGAGTATGCAGCGAAGCAGAAGTATTTTAGAAAAATAAACACCCTAGGACTCAACGATACTTTTAAAAAGACGGGAGACCTTATCAATGAAAGTATTGAAGCAATGCAACTCGAGTACAAAGAGCAGGCAAAGAAAAATTTCTTTACTGACTTTTCTAAAATTGGAGACAACCTTACAAAAAGCTTCCAAGCTGTGCAACATCAGCTTGTTGAAACAAATGATACCCTCTCAAACCTTGCTATACAGTCTCAAGAAACCGCTTCACTCTCTCGCTCAAACAATGCAGTCGTTGAAGAAATGAATCAAAACTTTGATAAACTCTCAGAGATTATTGCACAAAATGAAGAGTCTGTGAGTAGTCTGACGCAAAGAACTTCTGAAATCAACTCTGTTGTCGATCTCATCAAAGACATCGCTGACCAAACGAACTTACTTGCACTCAATGCTGCCATAGAAGCAGCACGTGCAGGAGAGCATGGGCGTGGTTTTGCTGTGGTAGCAGATGAAGTGCGTAAACTTGCAGAACGTACGCAAAAAGCAACCAGTGAGATAACTATCTCTATCTCCACACTCCAACAAGAATCAGGAACTATGTTAGAAAGTTCAGAAACACTCAATACCATTGCTTCTGAATCGATTGAAAGTGTCCATACCCTCTCTGAATCTTTAGCACAATTTACTAGAACATCTGAAGAGGTACTGAGTTCAAGCCGTTTTATGAAAAACAAAAACTTTATCATCCTTTCCAAAATTGACCATATTCTCTTTAAAGCCGATGCTGATGAGCATTTGGAGAAAGAAGAATTTAAACAATTTACAGACCACCATAACTGCCGTTTTGGAAAATGGTACGATGGTGAAGGAATGTCAGAGTTTGCACATGCCCCAAGTTTTCAACAAATTGAGCCACAACATAAAATCGTTCATGAAGGGATACTTCAAAATTTTGAAATACTCAAAACTTCTGATGTGCTTTCTAGCAAAGAAAAAATTGTCGCGAACAAAAGAAAAACGGAAGCAGCATCATCCAAACTTTTCACACTCCTTGACACAATATTGGCTGAGCAATCAGAGTATGCTGATACCCATGCTCACGAAGGAGAACTCGAGCTTTGGGATGAGGAGTAAAATCTTACATCAAATCACAAATTTTTGCTTTTAATTGTTCTAACTCATAAGATGAAAGTTTTGTAATCACACCTTTGTCTAACTGTATTCTTTCTATATCAAGTGTACAAAGCCAATTTGCAACGATAAAACTTCTCTCTTTGAGATTATCTCTTGGTGTAATTTCAATTTTATAATCTGTCTGTTCATCTTTAGTTGAGAGAGGAACTACAAGAACAGATTGGTAATTAGTATCATGAAGCGCACGATTGAGAAAATTGTTCTGTAAAATAACAGCAGGTCTTACTTTACCAAATTCACTCTTATATTTTTTTGCAAAATGTACAAGATACACTTCACCTTGTTGTATCATATCTTATCTCCTATATCATCTAGAACATTTTCAAGAATTTCAGGATGTTTGTTTTGAAGTAATCCTTCATTACGTTTGAGCCACATTTGATACTCTATTTCTTTGAGTGCATCATGTAGATATGGTTCATAACTTGCAGGAATCACAATACTTTTTAGTTCTTTTTTTCTTTTATCTTGCACATACACTACTTCATTAATATCACTGATAAGCTTTGGATGTTTTGCTATTTCATTTACTGCTACTATCATACTCTCTCCTTTATATGTATATTAATATACATATACTAACACTCTGCTTAAAATTTAAAGATTAGCTTTTAGCTCCGCTGAATTTTTCATACTCAAGCAGCTACATGATTAATTGTTTCAAGAGTCTCTTTCTCTTGTTCATATGTTTTATATAAATCATAAGCATTTTGTAAATTGAGCCAAAACTGTGGTGTTGTTCCAAAATACTCTGCTAGTTTTAATGCCATAAGAGGGCTGATACCCCTTTTCTCATTATACAATTCACTAAGTGTTTTGATACCGACTTTTAAGTCTTTTGAAAGTTGTGCTTGTGTTAATTTTAAGGGTATTGTAAATTCTTCTTTCAATATAATTCCGGGATGTGTACTTGGTCTCATTACTGTCATTTTTTGTCCTTATTAATGATAATCGCTGATATATACATCATAAGCATTTGAATTTTCAAATTTAAATATTACTCTAAATTGGTCATTAATTCTAATGCTACAAAAACCTTTCAAATTACCTTGTAAATGTTCAAATCTATTGGATGGTGGAGTTTTTAAGTCTTCCCAATCAAATGAAGCTTCTAACATATCTAGCTTTCTTTTGCCTATTTTATTAACTGCTTGAGAAAACTTTTTTTGATATTTTCCATCAAACAGTTGCTTTGTATTTTTACATTTAAAAGATTTTATCATATGTACATGTTATCACAATATGATAATATAGTCAAGAAGAGAATTAATCGCCTTTATTCAAGATTAGCTTTAACCTCTTCTACAACACTTGCATCTTCTGCTAAATCTACCCATTGGAACTGAGAACCACTTTGATTTACTCCTTTGAGTAAATCTCCACTTTTTCTAAACTTCAAGTCCAAATTTGCTATGTCAAAACCACTTGTTGTTTTGACAAAAGCCTCAAGTCTTTGTAATTTTTCTTGATTTGTATAGAGATAACAGTAGCCCTTTAAGCCTGTACGACTCACTCGACCTCGGAGTTGATGCAAAGTTGAGAGTCCGAGTCGCTCCGCTCCTACAATGACTACAGTAGTAAGTCGAGGTAAAGAGATACCTACTTCTACTACTGTCGTCGCTATTAAAAGACTCCCTTTTTCCCGAAAATCCAACAAAACTTGTTCTTTGTCTTTATCTTTCCCATGCGTTACAAAGACATTTTCAAAGTTCTTTTCCCAGTATCCTCGTGCCTCATCTATACTTTGGTAAGCTATGGCTTCACTCTGCTCGACTAAAGGATAAACTATCAGTACTTGATTTTGCTTTGCTATCTCACGCTTCATATGTGTGAGTAACTCTTTGAAATCATCTTTATGAATGACACTACTTGTAATATCTTTTGTAAAGGGTGTGGAAGTAATGAGACTTACATCTATATGTGCTGTCTCTATCATCGCTTGTGTTCGTGGGATAGGAGTGGCTGAAAACTGTAGGTAGTGTGGTTTTTTCTTTCCTTCACTTACCAATTTTTCTAACATATTTCGCTGTTGTGTTCCAAAACGGTGCTGTTCATCGACCATTACCAATGCAACTTGTGGTAACTCTCTATAGAGTAAAGCATGTGTTCCTATGATAAAATCATATCCACTCAAATCAATTTTTTTCGTTTTGTTTGTCACTAAAATAACATGAAGATTGGGCAAAAATTTTTCTGCTTCTTCAAAAAGTTGATTTGCCAAAATAGTAGTCGGTGCCATCAAAACGGAGCGATGTTTTGCCATCATAAACGCAGCTGCTAAAATAACCATCGTTTTCCCACTCCCGACATCACCCACTACCATTCTTTTAGCTGCCACCTCTTTTGCAAAATCACTTTTAATATCATCGATTGCATTTATCTGCTCTTTTGTCAGAGTAAAGGGCAGTGTTGAAAACCAAGCAGTATATGTTTTTTTTAAAGACTTGATAGGCTCAAAATATCGCCGTTTTTCTGAGAGTTGTTTCATATAGAGAAAAAGTTCTGTATATTTTAAAGCATAGAGACTTTTTTCAGGAAGTGCTTTCAAATCTTTTATCTCTTCATTTGGAAAGTGGAAAGTAAGTAACTCCTCGGCTATTTTTTCACTCAATCCCTCCTGCATTAAAACATCTACAGTCAGATTTTTCTGTACAAACCGAAGCATGACATCACTTCGGAGTCTGCACTTATATTTTGGTGTAATGGCACCTATTGTAGTGATTTTTTTGGGCATACTCATACTACACGAACCCATCTTACACTCTATCATACCAAAATAGTAATCTCGACTGCCCACACTGTATTGGTGCATCATATAAGGTTTGGGACGAAAAAGTACACCTGTCACATTATGTCCAAAATTATGTGCAAAAAAAGTTATTTGAATACTATTGGGACCTCGAAAGAGAGATTCGACTGTCGCATCTATGAGTTGGTTTTGGTGGGGGATGATTTTCTCTTGAAGTCTATAATCTTCGTAAGAAGAAGGAATACAAAGAGCAAGTTCACAAAAAGTGTGAATGCCAAGCTTTTGAAATTTTGTTGCTTGCTCTTTGCTAAGTTTCACATTCTTGGCCTTAGGCTTGTACTCGTTGTAAACGCTCTGGCTCTTGTGCTTTGTAAAGTTCGGCACACCCTTTGGAGAGTTCACGGATTTTGAGCATATAGTTTTGACGTTCTGTTTGCGAGATAGCTTTTCGTGCATCTAGAACATTAAATACATTAGAAACCATCATACACAAATCATAGGCAGGCAAAGGAAGTCCCGCTTCAAGTGTTTTTAAACACTCCTCACTCTTCGCTTCAAACTCTGCAAAGAGCATTTCTGTATCTGCTACTTCAAAGTTGTACTTAGAAAACTCGATTTCACTCTCTTTATGCACATCTCTATAGTATGTTTTATTACCCTGCTTATCTTCATTCCAAACAATATCAAACACAGTATCTACCCCTTGCAAGTACATTGCAAGTCGCTCTGTTCCATAGGTAATCTCTGCTGTTACAGGGTTACACTCTATCCCTCCAACTTGTTGAAAGTAAGTAAACTGTGTCACTTCCATACCATTGAGCCATACTTCCCAACCAAGTCCCCACGCCCCTAAAGTTGGAGATTCCCAGTTATCTTCGATAAAACGAATATCATGATTTTTCACCTCAAGACCTAAATACTCTAAAGATTTAAGATAAAGCTCTTGAATGTTATCAGGACTCGGTTTGATAATCGCTTGAAACTGATAGTAAGAGCCAAGACGATTTGGGTTTTCACCATAGCGACCATCTGTCGGACGACGAGAAGGCGCCACGTAAGCTGTTGCCCAAGGTGTTGAGTCTAAAGAGCGTAAAAAAGTAGCAGGATGAAAAGTCCCTGCACCTGCGGGGATGTCATAAGGCTGCACAATATTGCACCCCTCTTTCATCCAAAATTCTTGTAATTTTAGTAGCATTTCGCTAAAAGTTATCATTTTTATCGCCTTTGTTTTTATAAGTGTGCAATTATAGCTTATTTGACTTTTTTAGTATTTAAACGCAATGCTACTTAAAAATTTTACACCATTTTGCATATAATATCTCCTATATTTTTGTTTAAAGAGTTGGCAACAACGCCACACTTTACTTTGAGTAAAAATGTTATATCTCTTCTATGCGAAGGAGTTAAACACTCATAATTCCCCATTCCCTTACTTACAACTAAATCAGCACTATCGAAAAGTTTTTGCGATACCTCATTGGCTCTATCATAAGTAAATCCAGGGGTATTTACCCCACTATCTACAAGCTGACACAGCCTATCAAAGCCTGCTTCTTTAGCTTCTTTCATTGTCACATCATTGATGATGGGATTACCCCGTACCATGTAAGAAACTTCTATCTGCGGATACAATGCTTGCACTGTCTCAATGAAGAGATAATCAAAAATATGCTCGCCTACATTATCACCTAGAACCAAGAGACTCTTAGCACTTGCTAATTTCAAAGCAAATTTTTCAAAGTCATCCTCTGCAAACGCTGTCTCAAAAATCTTTTCAAGCTCCTCTTCTAAGTCAAACTCCACAGCAGCCGCCAAATCAATCACATTACCTGCAACTGCTATTTTAGTAGCTGTTAAGAGTTTGTTAGAAGATTTTTTAAGCTTTTTTTCTAATGAAGGGATGAAAGAAGCTGCTTTTTTTGTGGAAGCTTTTTTTACCGCTTCATAAAGGTCTACACTCTTCGCAATCATCGCCATATCTTCATACACATCTGCTGCTATTTCTGGAGGAGATTTTTTATAAGAAAAAGTTTGACTGAGTCCTTCTACATGCGAGTAGAGTTTTTGCTCTAAGGAAGCATCTGCCCCTAAAGCATTTGCAACTTTTGTGCTTTGATTTACAATGCACGAAACACAAGCTTCATCTATAAACATGATTTAGTTTGTGTGTTCATCTATCGCCTTGTTCCACATCAGTTTATATTTACGGCGCATAAATTCGACCTCTTGCTGAGAGAGTTTAAGCTGTTCTTGGAGGGTATGGATGGTTTTTCTATCTTCATCGTAGAGTTCTTGCAAAGAGTTAAGGGCTTCACGTAAAAATGTATTTTCCACTTTTACAGCTTCTATCGTCTCATCTTTTGCATCGAGTACTTTTTCATGAAGATTGATGATAGTCCCTATCGTTTTTTCTACAAATTCTGGTTGGACAAGCATCTCTTGAGTGTTTCTTTGGGAGAGTTCTTTGAGTTTCTCAGGAACTATTACTTCTCTTGCTCCCGTAGAAGAGTCAATCAAACGCACACCATCTTCTACTTTAACATTGAGCTTCCCACTCTCTACCATCTCATCAATCACAGACATGTGCAAACCTGTTAGCTTACAGTACTCATCATCATTTAACCACTCCATGCAAACTCCTCAATTTTACTCTATGATAGTCTCTATCTCTAAAGAATCCATTTCAACTTTTTTCGCTTTTGCTATACGGTCTTCTTTGAGTTTTATACTTAATTCTTCATTATCAAGTGCCATTATTTGCATAGCCAAATAAGCCGAATTGATAGCACCTGCTTTTCCTATAGCTACTGTAGCAACTGGCATTCCAGCTGGCATTTGAACTGTTGAAAGGAGTGCATCTATACCGCTTAAAGCAGAAGCTGACATCGGTACCCCAATAATCGGTTTAATAGTTTTAGAAGATAAAACACCCGCTAAGTGTGCTGCCATTCCAGCTGCTGCTATAAAAACTTGCGCCCCTTTTTTCTCTGCTTCTACTATATACTCTTTCGTTCTCTCAGGAGAACGGTGTGCCGAAGAGATAATCAACTCATAACTCACACCAAAACTCTCCAAAGTATCAGAACACGACTTCATTACCTCATAATCACTTTTACTACCAATTATTATAGATACAAATTTCATCTATTTTTTTCCTTTATTTTTTTAAAATTATACATTATTAGTTTGGATTTGTCCCCATTTCTAGGTTGGAAGGCACTCTAAAAAATGTAAATGAGGGGAAGTTTGTTGGTAATACTATCTCATTTGTATTGCCACTGTGAATAGCCTCATAAACCTTTCCTTTTTCAGTTTTAAGTTCTTTAAACTTGAGATAAAATCTTCCATCTCTTTCATATGTAGTTCCAATCTCATTATCAACTTGAGCAACCTCACTTCCTAAAGGAAAGACAACTTCAAGTTCATCGTTTGGTTCAGTTTTAAACTTACATAAAAAATGTGTCCCTGCTTCATTTACCACACCACTTACTTGATGGGTGCCGAGTTGCATACTAAAATCCAAGCTTTGTGTATCGTGCTTTTCAAAGGGACGTGAAACAAGATAAGCATCTGTATAGCCACGATTTTGAAGTGATTGGAGTTCATATTGGTATTTGGTTTCATTATATGCACCCGCATAGTAATCATCAATCGCCATTCTGTAAGCTTTTGCCGTTGTAGCTGCATAGTAAGCTGTTTTTGTACGCCCTTCTATCTTTACACTATCTACCGCACCACTATCAAGTATCTCTTGCATATGTGAGGCTAAATTGAGGTCTTTAGAATTCATAATGTAAGTTCCAACACCTGGTTCTTCTTCAAGCTTAAAGAGTGTTCCTGTCTCAGGGTTAGCAGCATACATCTCATACTCAAAACGACAATCATTGGCACACGAACCACGGTTTGGAACACGTCCACTCTGAAGTGTAGAGATGAGACATCTTCCACTATAAGCAAAACACATACTCCCATGCACAAAAACTTCCAGTTCCAAATCAGGCAATTCTGCACGGATGGCTTTGAGGTCTTTAAGAGAGATTTCACGAGCTGTAATGATACGAGTCGCTCCCATTTCATGATAAATTTGAGCATCTAAGACATTCATAACATTCGCTTGAGTAGAAAGATGTAAAGGCATATCAGGCACTAAATCATGACACAGTTTTAAAACCCCTGGTGTTGCTACGATGAAAGCATCGGGTTTGAGTTCACCCATCTTCACAATATGCTTTTTTAAAAGCGAGAGTTGGGAGTTAAAAGGAAAGCCATTGATAGTCGCATACACTTTTTTTCCTCTTGCATGGGCATACTTGATTCCCTCTTCAAAATCTTCAAAACTAAACTCTTTTCCAGAGCGAATACGAAGTGAGAAGTGTGAAACACCACCATAGACGGCATCTGCACCAAAGTCAAATGCAATTTTAAGTTTTTCTAATGTTCCTGCAGGAGAGAGTAATTCAACTTTTTTCATTACTGTCCAAACTGTTCGAGGAGTGCTTCAATATCATCAGTAGAGGCTACATCATTGTGTGTGTCGCCTACTATATGTTGTGCAGAAGCAACACGTTTTTCATCATCAATTTTTCCTTCAAAGAGTGTGTTCATATACTTAGAAAGAGCACGCATCACATTGATAACACGTTCAATCTTTTGACGGTGAATATCTTGATACTGCATAATATCCATAACACTCATGATAGAATCGCCACTATTTTGTAAAACTTCAGTAATGTCATCTACTTGTGCCAAAGCATCTTCATTTTTTTCAAGTTGTGTTTTAAAAGCTTCGACATCAGGGAACTTTTCGTTAAGTGTTGTAAAAAGCTCTTTATTGGAGTTTAAGATATCAGTAATAGCATTAAGATTTTCCTCTTTATCCATCAAGTCACCACTAATAGTTTCAATGATGTCAAAAATCTCCGTCGCTTTTTCTTCACTCTCTTTAGTTACATCATCAAGTTGGTGTACCATCTTGTTCTCATCAGTCGCAGGAAGAGGCCATTGACCTGCTGTCTCATCAGAGTAACCTTCAGGGACATCCTTAGCTGATTTTTCCTCTGATGCAACACCAGCTGCCGCTAAATCGTCTGCTAAAGTGTCTGTCTCTTCTTCTAAAACTTCATCATCCAATGCATCAATATCATCAGTTGCACCACTCATTAGAGCATCTAGTTCTTCTTGTGTCATGTAAAATCTCCATCAAACTTGGGTAAAATTTATTAATTAGCACTATAATAGCATAAATAAAATAAATGGAAGAATAAATGCTCGTAGATTTACACAACCATACACCACTTTGTAATCATGCCGAAGGGGAAATGTCTGAGTACATAGAAAGTGCTATAAAAAATGGGACACAATACTTTGGTTTTTCTGACCATGCCCCTATGGATTTTGACCCAAAATATCGAATGCAGTTTACACAAATGCAAGTATACGAAGATGATGTTTTAGCTGCACAAAAAAAGTACAAAGATGACATTAGCATTTTACTCGGCTACGAGGTCGATTATCTCCCCAATCACATGGATAAAAGAGTTTTAAATGCAGATGTGGACTACCTCATCGGTTCTGTGCATTTTTTAGAGGGTTGGGGCTTTGATAATCCTGAGTTTATCGGTGAATGGAAAAAGCAAAATATAGATGCAGTTTGGCAAAAATATTTTGATACCATCGAGGAGATGGCAAACACAAAACTTTTTGATATTGTAGGGCATTTAGACCTCATCAAAGTGTTTAAGTTTCTCCCTCAAGGCAACATAAATACCATGGCAAAAAAAGCCCTTGAAGCCATTAAAAATGCAAATATGGTCTTAGAACTCAATGTTGCAGGATTGCGTAAAGATGTCGAGGAAGCCTACCCTTCGATTCCATTACTTCAACAAGCCTTTTCACTCAACATCCCTATAACATTTGCTTCAGATGCCCATAAACCCGAACAAGTCGCTCTTTTTAGTAAGGAAATCATCAAGATTGCAAAAGATGTCGGCTATAGAGAGTGTGCTTACTTTGTCAAACGCAAGCGACACATGATAGAGTTTTAAGAGATTTTCACACTACAGGATTTTGGATTTTTTGTATTGACCATCCACATAGAATGTATGTCAAGATAATCCCAAAAAGATTGTATATACTCTTCACTTATCCCCTCATCTACTAACTCCATCAACAATGGTATATAAAGTTGCAACCAACTTTTACGTGCATCTTCATCAATCCGAAAAGGTGCATGACGACCTACCATTTGATGTTCACCGCGTGTTTGTGTAAAATAATCAGGACCCCCTGAAATCTCTATCAAAAAATCTGCTGCATGTTTTTGTGCTTCTGCAAAATCATCATCATCAAAAACAGGAAAAAGAAATGCAATATCACTCTCTCTAATAGACTCATAATGGTCAAAAACAAGCTTTCTAAAACGCGCTTCACCGACTTCATAAAAAAATCCAGGGTGAGGTTTCACCACAGGAGGACGGACATCAATCTTACCTTTTGTAATTTTTAGTTTCATTTTTCACTCTTTTTCTTAAATTGTACTGGAATTAAAACATATTTGAGCTAAAATCTCACTATGCTTACACAACTACTTATAAACACACTCACAGGTGCAGGGACTGGTTATATCACAAACAACATCGCCATAAAAATGCTTTTTAAAAAGTATTTTGGTCGTTTTGGAGGAATGATTGAAGATACACATGAGGAGTTTGTCGAAAATATCTCCGCTCTCATAGAAAAAGACCTCATCAACCATACCACTCTTGCCGATGAGTTCCAATCCCACGAGTTTGGAGAGTATATCCAAACCCTTGTCAGAGATATGTTTACACAATCACTCTTAAACCATTCTCGTGACTTACAAGCCATTGAAGGTATTTATGCCACACGTGACAATCTCTTGCACTTTTTAAACCGCTATGAAAAAGAACGAAAAGCTATAAAACAACAACTCTCTGCAAGACCTTTCAAAGAAGTAGTCTCACGTCCACAACTACTACAGATTACACAAAGTGTTACAAAAACAGTGGTGAAGGAGAAGCAAATATATTTAGATATATTGCTTCCTCTGTTCAAGCTTTTCAGAGTAGAAAACCTCATCACTGAAGAACTCTTAGAACAGCTTTTAAAGAATGTGAAAGATATTATTTTTACCCTAAAATTCAAGAAGTTTGACACAAACATCGATGAAACTCTGAAAAAATTGTTTCATGATGTCAAGCTAGAAGAACTGTTAGGTGTTATGAAAGAAGCACTCGAAGATATATATCTCAAACAACTTTTTACACATAAAGAGCAAAGTATCAAAAAAATCCTTGATACATTTATAGCTATCGCCCTTACAGATGCAGGGAAAAATGCCATCAACGAAAGTGTGTATGCTATTTTAGAAAACATTAAAACAGTAGAATCTTCTCTGCTCGATTTTCTGAATGAAGATATTACTACGGCATTAAAACGCTTTATTCAAACAGAATTACCCCATCTCATTGAACAAATCATCACATTTATAGATAGCAACGAAAAAGAGTTAGAACTTCTCATCAACACTTCCATCGATGATGCTTTAAGTGATGGGATTTTTGCACCCCTAAAACAGAAATTTGTTTCTATATTTTATACGAACATTGTACAAGATTTTGGTGTCTTAGAGCAAGTAAAATCTTTTATGCATGAAAATCAAGAGATGGCACAAGAAGAAATCATCAAGCAACTACTTGAAATTTTGGAAAACAAATCCATAGGAGAACTCTATACTTTTGTCTCAGAAAAAAAGATTATCACAGCAGAGAAAATCACAGAACTTATCATGGATAACCTCAACAAACTCCAAACAGATAAAAACTTCAAACTTGTCGATGTTGCCTTAGAAAAACAGCTAAAAGAGTACACAAAAATCGATATAAATCTCATACAAAACAAGCTTATTCCCACTGCTATACAAAAAGTCAAAAGTAATTATCTTTATTCACCCAATCTTCAAAAACTCATCGCAAACGAAACACGAAGCCATATCATGCAACTCAAAGAAAAAACCATACATGAGATACTCGGTTCACGGCTTGATACAATCACACACCAAATACTCAAGCTTATCGATGAATCGACACTCTTAGACACCCTCCTTCGTAGTGCAGATACGATTCTTCAAAAGCCTATCCATAACACCATCCAAATGACAGACGTCAACATCGATTATGAGACATATATCAATGATTTTATCGCAACAAAATCCATCAAAGATGTCATTATACAACTCCAAAGTGAAGAGCTTTATGAAGCAGTTGAACAGCTCCTCATCAAAGTGATTGTAGAAAACATCGAAGATATTTTACGCGGTAATGTTAGTGAAGCGGTAAAAAATGAGCTTACAAAACTCCCACCTTCACAGATTAAAGATATGGTCGAAGAGTTTATGGGTGAAGAACTCAAGCCCATTAACTACTTTGGTGCATTTTTAGGAGGGATTACAGGAGCGGGAATCGGGGCTGTTTCTTTAAGTGCCTATGCAAATCCTATCCTCTATGGTCTTGTGGGTGTTGCGACAAATTATCTTGCCATTAAAATGCTTTTTCAACCCTATACCCCTCTCAAAATTGGCAAGTTTAAGATACCGCTTTCCCAAGGTGTTTTACCTGCAAACAAAGCAAAAATGGCACTCAAGATGTCTGATTTTGTGGATGAATTTATGCTCAATGGTACTTCAATCGAAGACTTTTTTACCAACAACAGCAAGTCCCTCAAAGCATTTATCACGAAGCAACTCTCTGAGGACAATTATGCGATTGTAGATAAACTCCTTCACCAAAACTCCAATACATCTGATATTTCTAACAAGGCAGTCAGTCTGCTTTTTACTTTTCTTGAAAAAAATGAGACGATGATTGCCCAAAAAGTTTTTACTCTTACAAGGAGCTACTATGACAAGCGTTCCGAGTACAAAACATTCTTTACAAGATTCCTCGTAAATAAAGCGATGCAAGTTGATTTGAGTACATTTTTATATGAGCAGTTTGAGTATTTTGTAAACCAAGAGCAGTCACTCCGATTTTTAAGTACCGATATTGAAAAAGAGTTTATATATCTAAGAGATGCAAAATTTGATGATTTACTCTCTATACTTTCCAAAGAGGAACAACTTCAAAAAGTTCTCATACAGCTTGAACCAAATTTTCAATCCTTTCTCCAAACAAACAGCCTCAATGAAATTTTAGGCACAGAGATAAAGGCATCTTTAGGAAAACACGCAAACATAGCATTAATCAATCTCTTCTACGGTCATGGCAGTATCAATGAACTTTTAAACTTTTTTACAAAAGGGGAATTTGGTAAACATACACAGCTTTCCGATATGATAAACGGGATGCTTCCTGAGATTATAGAACGCAATCTCAACCGTATCATAGAAGAAGTTGTTTTACCTACTCTCAGAGAGAACAAAAAAGTCATTCGTAAAGAGATTTTGAAAAAAGTTCCTTTTGGTGCTGGGTGGGTTGTTAAACGCGACATAGATAAGACGATTGACATTATTTTAGATGAAAAAGTCCCCCATTTTATAGAAGAAAAACTTGAAGAGATAAATCGTATCATCAAAACATTTTTAAATACAAAGATTGTAAATCTAGGCTATCAAGACAACATTATTAAGCAAAAAAAAGTAGATGACCTCATCAGTACTATTCTTTCAAGTACAAATTTCAATACTGCTTTACAAAAAAGTATGTATATTTTTATAGAACATTTTTTTACTCTCAAACTCGTAGACATCTTAGAGCTTTTCCATATAAAAAGTTTACTCGATATTTATACACTTTTTCAAGTACCAATCCAACACATTTTACAAGCATTTTTCAAAAATATTTCTACTGAAAAACAAGCCATCTTTGCAACATTCAACACCCTTATCATTGAGACCATACTTCCAGATATTTTAAATCATGTCAAAATCAAATCTCTGCTCAAAGATGTTGATAAAGAGATGCTTTTACAAGAGTTTGCTTTTCTGCAAGACAATTTACGAGCCTCTCCTGCTTTAGAAGAAGCACTCAACAAGTTAGTCGGTTCCTTTATGGGTGTTTTCATAGAAGAAGAGTTTTTAGATACAAAAGTACTGCAAAAAGATTTAAAACACTTTTTAAAAGAGGTTATACAAGACAAAGAAGCACTTCGTACAGTTTTAGTACCGTTTTTTACAAAATTTTTAGAGCATATCAATGCAATGCTTGACACGAAGCTCAAAGACCATAGCTTACAAATCATCATCGATGCTGCATTTGAGAGTATCCAGAGCAATATCGCAGAATTGATAAATGCTGTTGATTTTAAGAAGGTCATTACAAAAGAGATAAACGAAATGCACCCTAAAGAACTTGAAGATATGTTTTACTCCTTTGCAGGCAAGTATTTTAACAAACTCATTCTCTATGGTTCACTTGGATTTTTCTTTGGACTTTTCACTCTTATAGAACTTTAAAGTTACATTTAATCATTTGCTTTGTATAATACCACAAAACATAAGTAATAAAGGATTTATTAATGGCTAAATACACAGAATTAACTGGTGCAAATTTTGAAGCAACTCTTGCTGAGGGTGTATCTCTTGTAGACTTTTGGGCTCCATGGTGTGGACCTTGTCGTATGATCGCTCCTGTAATCGAAGAATTAGCAGAAGATTACGATGGAAAAGCAAACATTTGTAAAGTAAACACAGATGAAGAGCAAGAAATTGCTGTAAAATTTGGAATTCGTTCTATCCCAACTATCATGTTCTTCAAAAATGGTGAAATGGTAGACCAAATCGTTGGTGCGCAAAGTAAAGCGGCATTAGCTTCTAAAATAGACGCTCTTTTAGCGTAAGTTTACATCTAAAATGGCAAAGCAAAGAGGCAAAAGCTTCTTATCGCTTTCGACCATTTTAGCCTCTTTTTTTGGTGCGGCGATGATTGCTGCTGCCTTTGCATACTTCAACTACAAGTTTTCAGAATACAAGTTTATCAACTTTAAAGATTGGACTTTTTATGAAAAAAGTGACCTCTTTACACCAAAAGCAGATAAATACATTGTTGTTTTTTACTCTTCTCGTGAAGCAGATACGATGCAACTCCTTGCAAAAACACAACTCAAACTTCCAATCTTAGCGATTGATTACTATAACAAGGTCCGTAAAAACACAAAAAGCACCACTTTTTTAAGAAGTGGAACAAGAACATCTCTTAACTTTATTCAGAGATTTAACATATATAATTCTCCATCTATTTTTATTATAAAAAGAACTAAAGATACACTTTATAAACAAGATAGTATGATTAGAAAATTAGACAATCTCAAAGAATTAGCAAAAAATATAAATTCATTATAAAGGAAATACAATGGCAATATTAGACTGTGCAATTATCGGTGGAGGTCCTGCAGGACTTACAGCAGGACTCTATACAACTCGTGGTGGTTTAGAAAATGTAACAATGTTTGAAAAAGGGATGCCTGGTGGGCAGATTATGAACTCTTCGGAGATTGAAAATTATCCGGGTGTGACAGGTGAAATCACAGGGATGGAACTGATGAATCCATGGCCTGAGCAGTGTCAAAGATTTGGACTCAAACATGAGATGGTAAACATCACTCGTGTGAGTAAATCGGGCGATATTTTTACCATTCATAAAGAGGATGGCTCAACTGAAGAAGCACATAGTGTTATCATAGGTACGGGGTCTTCTCCTCGTCGTGTTGGCTTTAGCGGTGAAGCTGAATTTTTGGGTAGAGGTGTGAGTACCTGTGCAACTTGTGATGGTTTTTTCTATAAAGGTAAAGAAGTTGCAGTGATAGGTGGAGGCGATACAGCCCTTGAAGAGGCACTTTACTTAGCAAAAATCTGTTCTAAAGTTTATCTTATTCACCGTCGTGACACTTTTCGTTCTGCTCCAAACACCATAAAACGTGTCGAAAATACGCAAAATATTGAACTCGTTTTAAACGCTTCCCCTGATGAAGTCTATGGGGATAATATGGGAGTTACTGGTCTTCGTGTGAAAAACAAAGCAGGTGAAATGCGAGACATTGTAGTACCTGGTGTTTTTACATTTGTTGGGAATGATATTAATAACCAAACCCTTATACAAGAAGATGGTAACTTTTTATGTGAGATGAATACACTTGGACAAGTCAAAGTAGATTTAAAAATGGCAACTTCAACGGCAGGACTTTTTGCAACAGGCGATATGCGTCAAGATGCTCCAAAACAAGTCGTGAGTGCTGCTGGAGATGGTGCAGTCGCTGCACTTTCTGCTATCTCTTATGTGGATGAGCTTTTAAATTAATCATAGTGGTGATCTCTTCACCACTATTTCCATTATCTTAATTTAGATATAATTTACCTAATCAATTATTAGGAAAACTCATGAAACTCTTTCTTACACTTCTCTTTTCTTCAGCCTTCCTTTTTGCATCTTCTGCGTTTATCACACCTGATGAACTCCGTCAAGCCATGAACAAAGAGAAAATTATTCTTTTAGATACCACCGATAGCCAAACATATAAACAAGGGCATATCCCAACTGCTTTACGTGTTGATATCAATGATTTTAGACATCAAAAAGAGCAATACCAACTCATGAATTCACCACAACAAATTCAAAAAGTTGTTCGTTCTTTGGGAATTAACCAACATTCAAAAGTGGTTTTGTATGGACATAATAAACCCAAAGAGTTACTCAAAGCAAGCTATATCGCTATGGCTCTCATTACAAATGGACTCAAAGATGTTTCTATCCTCGATGGTGGTTACCATGAATGGCTCTTTCATTATGAAGGCTTTACATCGACAGAATCTCTTCCAGTAAAAAAAGGCAATTTTCGTGCAAAATTCAATCCAAATATTTTGGTCGATTTAAACTATGTCAAGCAACACATAGGGAAGGTTCCTATGATAGAAGCAAGACCAGTACGTTTTTATAATGCGAAAGCAAAATCTTCTGGTGTCAGAAGACTTGGGCATATCAAAGGAGCGACAAGTAGTGCATGGGCAGATAAAATCGACAATGATTACTGTATTAAATCCAAAAAAGAGTTACAAGATATCTATAAACTCAATCCTAAAAAAGAGGTTATTACTTACTGCACAGGTGGGTTAGAAGCCTCTATGAACTGGTATATTCTCTCACAATATTTACACTTTAAAGACGTCAAACTCTATGATGCTTCTATGCGAGAATGGGGTAATCGCGATGACACACCTATGGAAAAATAAAACAGATTTATTTTTAGTTCTTATTTTACTCCTAAGTGTTCCCCTCTTTTTTCTTTTTGAGAACACTACCACACTTGTCTGGACGATTGTGGTACCACTTCTCCCTATTTTTATTGTACTCATTGGCTTTTCACGATGGCGAAATAGTTGTCCGCTCGCTGAAGTTTCTAAAATCTCGCAAAGGATTAATTGGTTTAAGAAAAAAAAAGTTCCCAAGTGGGTTGAGTCTAATCTCTATCTCATTCAGTACTTTTCTCTTTTTTTAGCCTTGACACTCCGTTTAACTATTCTCAATTTTAATCACTTCTATCTCCTTGGATTTTTTGTTTTTATCTTTTTTGCTGCCTTTATGACAAATCTCTTTTACACAGGAAAGAGTTGGTGTAATTATTTTTGTCCTGTTGGTGTGGTAGAGCGTATTTACTGTCTCTCCAATGCAAGTAATTATATAAGAAATTCTGCCTGCTCGACCTGTACTGCTTGTACAAGAAACTGTCCCGACATTGATATGGAAAGCAACTACTGGAAATCCAATATGAACCAACAAAAAAGTTTCGCTTTTTACTCCTTTAGTGGACTCATTTTAGGATTTTATCTCTACTTTTACCTCCAATCAGGGAGTTTTTCCTACTACTTTAGCGGAGATTGGACGGCTATTCACCTCTCCTTGTTTTCAGAAGGGTTTTACTTTGCTCCTTTTATCCCCGTTCTTGTTGCAGCCCCTTTAACACTTGCATTTTTTGCACTTGTAAGTTTTGGCGTATTTTTAGGCATAGAAAAATATATATGGAAAAAGCAGCTTATAAAAAATCTTGACTTTATCACACTCAAACACCGCATGAATGCAGTCAGCTCTTTTGTGGCGTTTAATACCTTTTATCTTTTTGCAGGTGCGCCCTCTTATAGCAAATACCCATTTCTTTACTCCATTTTATACTTTATGATTGTTGCCATCTCCTCAATCTTACTCTATAAAGAATTTTATAGAAAAGAGATGGATTTACTCCAAGAAAGATTTGCCTTAAAAATCATCAAAAAATGGGATAAAGCCAAAGAAATCCCAAGTGATTTAAAAGAGATTTATTTTCGCTATATCAATGAAACGAAAAATAAAAAAGATATTTTAAATACCTATAAAGAGAGTATTGAAGAGTTACTTTATGATGGTATTTTAGATGAAAATTCTCTTGTTAGCCTTGAAAAGCTCAGAGAACAAATGGGGATTTCAAAAAAAGACCACTTTAATATTATCCGTAGTATTCAACTTAAAAATGAAAAAATATTTGAAGATAATTTTGAAAAATCTTCTGAAAAAAGACATCAAGTTGAGAGCTATAAAGGCATGATTCTCAAAGCACTCGATAGCCATACAGAACTCGAGATAGATTATATCCGTTCACTTCAAAGTCAATTTCAAATCACAGATAATGAACATAAAGAGATTATGCACACAATCTTCAACACGGAGGAGAAGGTGCATGATGACATACTCAACCTTCTCGAAAGATTGGATGAGTTGATAGAGATTAAAAAGTCTATTTACAATGATGACTCCCGAGAAATCATATTTTTAATATATATTATTCAAAGCCAATTTAGAGTATTTACACGAAAACTTTTCTCTCTGCTCTTTGTCATTTATAAAGACCATAATCCAATTCTGCAAAATCTTCTCAATATGGCAAAAGGGTATCAAGTTCCTGATAATTTTGAGATAAATGAACAAACATTAGCTTTTATGGATAGTACAATTCAGCAAAAAATGCTTCTCCTTCACTCTCGATTTTTTGAAAAAACAGCACCAAACAATACAACAAATCGTATCATCATCCCAAAACTAGTAGAGTACAAATCCATAGAAATAGCAACCGCCTCTCTACTCTGCTCCTTTTACAAATACAAAAGAGCCATCAAAAATATATCTTTAGATAGATTTTTACTCGATGTTCATAGTGAAGTCAATGAACTTGCAACAAAGATTCTCAATGCTACAGAAAACCTTACCCTTTATGAACGTATGATGTACCTCAGTTCGGTCTCCATATTTGACGATATCAGACTCTATGATCTCAAAAGTTTAGCAGAATCAGCAAAGGTACAAAGATTTTCAAAAAAAGAGTATATCATCCGACAAGGAGGTGTTGGCGATACACTCTTTATCTTGATTCAAGGAAAAGTAGCTGTGGAAGTTGACGAAAAACGAGTCAATACTTTAGGGGATAGAGATTATTTTGGAGATATAGCACTCATCGGAGATACCAAACGCACAGTTTCCATCAAAGTACTCCAAGATGTTAAACTTCTCACTATCTCAAAAAAAGAGTTTCGAGACTTCTTAGATGAAAATCCAAAAATTTACAATAAAATTATGAAAAATATCATCAAGAAGCTTCTCCAAATTCAAGCCAATGTACAATGATTTTTTGGTATCATATCAAAAAATAAATAGAAGGGATGAAAATGATTAAAGTAGGTGTATTTGGAGCAAGTGGTAGAGTTGGCAAACTTCTTTTAGAAAATTTAAAAGATGCAGAGGGAATGAGCCTTAGCAGTGTATATGTACGCAATAGCTTAGATTTTACTATTGACCCTTCTGTTTTAGTTACTTCAGAGATGAAAGCATTTTTAAGTGCTTGTGATATTGTGATTGATTTTTCACTGCCTGAAGCGTGTGAAATCCTTTTAGAACAAGCTATCAAAACACCCAAGCCATTGGTCATAGGAACAACAGGATTAAGCCAACATCAATTAAACTTACTCAAGCAAGCAAGTGAAATTATGCCAGTACTCTATGCTACCAACATGTCTCTAGGTGTTGCGCTTTTAAACAAACTTGTTTACCAAGCCTCAGCAGCACTTGAAGGTTTTGACATAGAGATAGTAGAGATGCACCATAGACATAAAAAAGATGCACCAAGTGGCACAGCACTTACCCTCAGTGAATCAGCAGCTGCAGGAAGAAATCTTGACATAAATAAAGTCCGTGTAAGTGGAAGAGATGGCAACATCGGTGAACGAACAGAAGATGAAATCTCAGTTATGGCACTTCGTGGCGGAGACATTGTCGGTCGTCATACTGTTGGCTTTTACAATGAAGGAGAATTCATAGAACTCAACCACACAGCCACTTCAAGAAGCACCTTCAGTAAAGGCGCCCTCCGTGCTGCAAAATGGCTCGCAGATAAAGAAGCTGGAATTTACTCTATTAGTGATTGTTTGGAGCTAGATTAGTATTTGAATATACAATGTAATATATATCAAGGAAAATAAATGCAAAGAAAACTTATCTCATTTGATTGGGCAATAAAAAGAATCCTAAGAAGTAAAGCTAACTTTGATATCTTAGAAGGTTTTTTATCTGAACTTCTCAAAGAAGATATAACTATCTTAGAGGTTTTAGAGTCTGAATCAAACCAAGATTTAAAAAATGACAAATTTAATCGCCTTGATATAAAAGTTAAAAACCAAAAGCAAGAGATAGTTCTTATAGAAATCCAATACGATAGAGAAATGGACTATCTCCAAAGAATTTTATATGCTTCTAGTAAAGCTATTTCTGAACATATGAAAGAGTCTGATTCTTATGCAAAAGTTACTAAAATCATATCCATATCTATTTTATATTTTGACTTTGGAGATGGAGATGATTATATTTATAAAGGAACTACAAACTTTATAGGTCTACATAAACATACACAACTAAAACTCAATGAAAAGCAAAAAGAGTTATACAAAGTAGATAATGTTGAAAATATATATCCTGAATACTATCTTATCAAAATAAAAAACTTTGATAATAATGCAAAAGACAGTTTAGATGAATGGATTAACTTTTTAAAGAATGAAGAGATACCTGAAAATCCAAAAGCAAAAGGATTATTAAAAGCTAAAGAAACATTAGACTACCTCAAAATGGATGATGAGGAAAGAGCAGAGTACGAGAGGTATCAAAAATCACTTCATGACCAAGCGAGTGCTTATGAATCTACTTATGTAGTAGGTAAAATTGATGGATTAAAAGAGGGGATAGAGAAAGGAATTGAACAAGGAATTGAACAAGAAAAAATCAATATTGCTAAAAATCTCTTAGAGATTTTAGATGACAAAACAATATCCCTAAAAACAGGACTTCATACAGATTTTATTAAAAATTTAAGAAATACATAGACGACATATTAAACCTCGCAAATGCGAGGACGAAGTAGTTTATCTCACATTAAATCCAATCGTACTCTCACGGACTGTTCATGAGCCGTTAAGCCTTCAGTATTTGCGATTAATGCACACTCTTCACCTATCTCATTGATAGCATTTTTACTAAATGAAATGATAGAACTTTTTTTCATAAAATTCTCTACACCTAGAGGAGAGTAAAATTTCGCTGTGCCTCCTGTGGGGAGAGTATGGTTTGGTCCTGCTACATAATCGCCTATCGCTTCAGGAGTGTTGTGTCCAAGGAAAATAGCACCTGCATGTTTTATAAGCGGTAAAAGTTCAAAAGGGCTGAGTGTTGCGACTTCTAAATGTTCAGGAGCAATTTTATTCATCAAGACTATTGCTTCTTCCATGCTATTTGTTACGATGATAGCACCACGTTCTTCAATGCTTTTTCGTGCTATCTCTTGACGAGGTAATTTCACTAACCAATTTTCTATCTCTACTTTTACCTCATCTGCTAACTTCTGAGAAGGTGTGATTAAAATAGAACTTGCCATCTCATCATGTTCTGCTTGAGAGAGCAAATCTATCGCTAAGTGATTTGCATTGGCACTTTCATCTGCTAAAACACCTATCTCACTTGGTCCGGCTATCATGTCAATGTTTACTTCACCAAAAACCATTTTTTTCGCTGTTGCCACAAAAATATTTCCAGGCCCAGTAATCACATCTACTTTAGGAATGGTCTCTGTCCCATAAGCCATTGCAGCAATAGCACTCGCCCCTCCAACCTTATAGACTTCACTCACACCACAAAGATGACAAGCCGCAAGAAGGAGTTCATTTGGCTCATTGTCTGGAGTTGGTGTACAAACCACAATCTCCTCTACTCCTGCTACTTGTGCAGGAATGACATTCATAAGCAATGAAGAAGGGTATGCCGCTTTTCCCCCTGGGATGTAAAGCCCTGCACTATCTACTGCTGTAACTTTTTGTCCAAGAATCGTTCCGTTTGCTTCTGTATCAAACCACGATTTTGGTTTTTGTTTTTGATGATAGGCTTTAATTCTATCGTATGCTAAGTGGAGTGCATCACGAAGGTTTTTATCGATGTTTTCATAAGCCACTTGCATAGAATCGGTAGAAATTTTCAAGTCATCATCACTCTTCGGTGTCCATTTGTCAAACTTCTCAATATGCCCTTTAAGTGCAGTATTTTTATCTTGCTTAATCTCTTCTATAATCCCACCAACGATTTGGCTTACCTGTGCCATATCCATCTTACCACGACCTAAGAGTTCCTCAAAATTGGCTTCAAAATTAGCATCTTTTACATTTACAAATATCATTTCTTTTTTCCATTTTTATTAATTTTGTCAAATTTATCTTGCACTACTTGTAGTGCATACATATAAGCTTTTGGAGGTCTTGCTCCTGAAACGGGAGAGAACATCGGTGTTCCATCTGAATTTAAAAACCATGTTGTTGGTGTACCACCTGTGAACATTCCATACGGTATATAATCTTGCTCATCCGTATAAGAGATAATCGAGATATAATCTTTGTTGAGTCTTTCAATCACTCGCTTATCTGAAAAAGTTTTTTCTTCTAAAATCACACAGTATTGACAAGTATGACGAGAGATAACAAACATTACAGGTTTTTTCTCCTTTATGGCTTGCTTGATACCTGACTCATAATCTTTCGCCCAGTGAATGCCCTCTGCAAAAAGCGAAGTCGCTAAAAGAAGCAGTCCATATAGCACTATTTTACGCATATTTTTTTACCTTTTTAAGTAATTCTTTAGAGCAGTCTTGCGCACTCTTTTTTGTTACATCTATCACTATATCAGAAAGTTTTAAATACTCAGGTCTTCGTAAGTCATAGAGTTCTTTTGCCTTTTCCAAATCTTGAAGTAAAGGTCTCTTTTTGAGCTTGTTTTGTGCATTGGGATGTTTTTTAATTCTTTTGATAATTTCATCAAAAGGAGAGTCCAAAAAAACGACAGTTGCTATTTTTTTGATATTTTTTTGTTTATAAAAGCCACCACCTGTAGAAATCAAAGTATTTTGCACATTTTTTTCTAACCATAAAGCCACTTTTTTTTCTAAACTTCTAAAGTACTTTTCACCCTCTTGCTCAAAAATCTTTTTAATCTTTTTGTTTTCCATACTTTCGATTAAGTCATCAGTATCTATCGTCATATAAGAAGAGTTTTGAGCCACTTCGCGTGCGACACTTCCCTTACCTACTCCCATAAATCCGATTAAAATAATATTTTTCATCCCTTAAAACCCTTAGCTTTATCTTTATTTCGCATTATACTCAAAAGTTATTTAGCATTTAATAAGTATCGCTATAATGTCCCTACTAAAATCACACTTGGATAAACAATGAAAAATAAACGCTATATTACCCTCGGTTTTGCTTCGATTGCTATCGCTTTCTCTCTTCTTTTGACCTCAAATCTCTTTGCAGAGACACCTACAAAATCAACTGAAAGCTCACGCCTTGAGGCACTGACAAAATTTACAAAAGTTTTAAGCATTGTAGAGCAGTACGATGTAGATAAACCTACTATTGAACAACTTATTGACAAAGCTTTAGATGGCATGATGAAAAATCTTGATGCCCACTCAAACTACCTCACTGCAAAAGATTATAAAAGTCTGCAAGTACAAACAAAAGGAGAGTTTGGAGGACTTGGAATCACTGTAGGCATGAAAGATGGTGCGCTGACTGTCATTTCTCCTATAGATGGTACTCCTGCGGACAAAGCGGGACTCAAAGCAAAAGACATCATCCTCAAGATTGATAACAACTCAACTATTGGAATGACGATAGACGAAGCTGTTTCACTTATGCGTGGAAAAGTGGGCGACCCTATCGATGTTACCATTGTGCGTGCAGGTGAAGTCAAACCACTTAAAGTGCATATTGTTCGTGGTGTGATTACTATAGAATCTGTCCATGCAAAAACAATCGGCGATGATATTTTATATATCAGAATTGCAAGTTTTGACCAAAAAGTTGCAAAGGATGTCAAAAAAGCTATCCTTGCACATAAAAATACAAAAGGGATTATCCTTGACCTACGGAATAACCCAGGTGGATTACTCGACCAAGCGATAGATGTCGTAGACCTTTTTGTTGACAAAGGACCTATCGTTTCACAAAAAGGGCGAGAAGCAAAAGATGAGAAAGTCTACTCAGCCACTACAAGTACTACTATCACAAAAGTACCGATGGTGGTTCTTGTCAATGGAGGAAGTGCAAGTGCGAGTGAAATCGTAAGTGGTGCCTTACAAGACCATAAACGGGCTGTTTTAGTCGGAGAAAAAACATTTGGAAAAGGAAGTGTTCAAGTTGTTTTACCTATCACAAAAACAGAAGCTATCAAACTCACTATCGCAAGATACTATTTACCAAGTGGAAGAACGATTCAAGCGGTAGGTGTCACACCTGACATTAGTGTAACAGCAGGTGAAGTAACAACCCATAAAAATGAGTTTGCCATCAAAGAAGCAGACCTAAAAGAGCATCTTAAAAAAGAACTTGCTAAAGTTGATGGAAAAAAGAAGGCAGATAAAGAAGATAAAAAAGCAAATAAAGATATAATTACACCAGAAATGCTTAACAAAGATATACAACTCAAAGAAGGGGTGGATATTATTAAGGCGTTAGCAATTATAAAAGGATAAATCTTACTATGGAAAAAAGAGAATTACTTTACGAAGGAAAAGCAAAAAGACTTTTCCTCACGGATGATGAAAATCTAGTAATTTCAGAATTTAAAGATGACTTAACTGCGTTTAATGGCGAGAAGAAGTCAAGTGAAGCAGGCAAAGGTGCGTTGAACAATAAAATCTCAACAGAACTTTTCAAACTCCTTGAAGCCAATGGTATTCCAACACACTTCGTAAAGATGATTGATGACAATCATATGCTCCACACAAAAGTGGATGTTATTCTTATAGAAGTTATCGTTCGTAATATCGCTACTGGTTCCCTTTCTCGTAACCTTGGCATTGAAGATGGTAAAGTACTTCCATTTACACTTGTAGAGTTTGATTACAAAAATGATGACTTAGGCGACCCAAAACTCAATGACCAACATGCACTCATACTCGAACTTGTAGAACATCAAGATGAGTTAGACAAACTCCGTCGTATGGCACGTCAAGTCAATGATATTTTACGCCCTTACTTTCAAGAAAAAGGACTTAACCTTGTTGATTTCAAACTCGAATTTGGAAAAGATGCAAGCGGAAACATCATCTTGGTAGATGAAATTTCACCTGATAATTGCCGTTTTTGGGATGTAGAAAGTGGTGAAAAAATGGATAAAGATAGATTCCGTCAAGGTCTTGGTGGATTAACAGTTGCTTACGAGCAAGTATTAAATAGAATTTTAGGAAAATAGCAATGACAGCAATAGTAAATATATCATTAAAACAAGGTGTTTTAGACTCTCAAGGGAAAGCTGTACATCATGCACTTGACTCTTTAAAATTTACAAATGTTACGGATGTTCGTGTCGGTAAACAAATCGTTTTACAACTCGATACAGAGGACAAAACACAGGCAATGGCAGATGTAACGAAAATGTGTGAAGAGATTTTAGCCAATACCGTGATAGAAGATTACAAGATAGAGCTTCACTAATGAAAGTAGCAATTTTACAGTTTCCTGGAACTAACTGTGAGTATGACACACAACATGCTTTTGAAACACTCGGTGCAGAGACTGAAATAGTTTGGCATAAATCAGAGCATATTCCAGAAGATACAAATCTTCTTGTTGTAGCCGGTGGTTTTTCTTATGGTGACTACCTCAGAAGTGGTGCTATTGCAAAATTTTCTCCTGTGATGAAAGCTGTTAGTGCGTATGCAGATAAAGGGGGAAAAGTCCTTGGTATTTGTAATGGTTTTCAAGTCCTTACAGAAGCGGGTCTCCTCCCTGGTGCGCTTAAACGCAATGAGGGTTTACATTTTATATCTAAACACCACCATCTTAAAGTTGCGAACAATGACAATACGTTTTTAGAAAAGCTCAGTAAAGGAGATGTTGTCAATGTTCCTATTGCACACCATGATGGTAACTATTTTATAGATGATGCAGGGCTTCAAGAGTTAGAAGAGAACAATCAAATTCTTCTTCGTTATACAGATGCGAAAGGTGAAATCCTAAATCCAAATGGAAGTGTAGATTCTATTGCTGGTGTATGTAACAAAGAAAAAAATGTTTTTGGTTTAATGCCTCACCCTGAACGTGCGATGGAATCACTTCTTGGAAGTGATGATGGCGTTGCGATGCTCCAAGGATTTTTAGAGTCGTGAAAAAATTCCTTCTTGTAAGTCTCTTTTTTGTATTTTCTCTTTTTGCAGATAAAGTTATCTACATTAACTACGATAAAATACCTGCAAGAGTCATTCAAGGGGAACTCTCTTCTTTTACTATCAAATCTCTCTCTACAGTGAGAGATTATCCGCAAATAAAGTATAAATTTTCCAACTATGCAGGTATAAAACTACTCTCACAAAACAGAAGTACAAAAAAAATTGGAAAGTATAACTATCAAACATTTCCTTTTCTAGTTACAAGCAAATACCCTCGTCTTCCAGATGTTACTGCTTCACTCAAAAATACACAAGATTATGACACAGCAATATTACATGGAGTGAAACTCAATGCCATTGCTCTTAATCCGAGAAAAGATTTTTCCAATATTCTTGCAAATAAACTTTCTTTGAGTGATTTCAAAACAACAAGTTATGACAATCACAACAATATTTTACTTTTTCGTTTACAAGGAGAGCATACTTATCTCAAAGTAACACATTTTAAAAATGTTCTCAAACAAGGTATAGAATCACTCAACAACTCTTATGAAAAAGCAAAACTCACATACTATGTTGTTATTCCTAAAGAGCTTGAAAACTTTTCTTTTTCTTACTTTAATCTCCTAGAAAATAGATTTCTCTCACTCTCAATTCCTATCGTTGTTGATGATGATAGTGTTGTGACACAAAGTGACTTAAAGCCAAAAGACCAATCCCATGAACTTCTGAAAGTTGAGATTGCTGCGGGGATTGCATTTGTTGGTTTGTTATTTATAGTGTGGAGAAAAAAGTATATTTATCTTATATTTATTCTTATTCCTCTTGCCTATATTGCTTGGATGGAAATACCAGCAAAAGAAGTTTGTATCAAAGAAGGTGCAAAATTGCATCTTTTACCTGTAGATAATGGAACTATTTTTGAAACAACAACTTCAAAACTCATGCTTACAAAAGAAGGAAGTACCAAAGGCTATACAAAAATAAAACTTACAAATGAGAAAATAGGATGGGTCAATAATGAAGATATTTGCTCATATTAATTGGTTTATAGCCACTACTATTATATTTGTTGGGCTTACACTTTCTATTGTTTTATACTATCTCCTACCTCGCCCCTTTGCAAGAAAAATTGCTGCTTGGCTTATTAGGCTCACTATTTTTTTCCGTACAACAAAAAAAGGAGTTGAGGCGGGTGATGCACAAATGTTTCTCATCAACCATCAAAGTGATTTAGACATTGGGGTTATGGAGACAGTCACAAGAAAAGATTTAGCATGGGTTGCAAAAAAAGCACTTTTTGATGTCCCATTTTTTGGTCTTGCTATGAGTCTTCCAGAAGATATAGAAGTAGAAAGAGAGAGTAAAACATCGCTCATAAAGCTTCTGCATGCGGCAAAAGATAGACTCGATAAAAACAGAGTTATCACAATGTTTCCAGAAGGAACACGTTCAAGAACAGGGAGAATGCTTCCCTTTAAGTCAGGAGCAAAGGTTATCGCTGATAAATATGCTCTCAAGGTACAGCCTATTGTCCTCATAGAAACAGCGAGTTGTTATGACATTAAACGCTTTTACTATAAACCAAAAGATATAACAGTTATTTTTATGAAACCTTTTATAGCAAATAAAGATGATAAAAATTGGCTGAATGAATTAAGAATTAAAATGCAAAAGGTATATGATGATGAGTTGGCAAACACTCTTAGCCATAGGTAGTGGTGGTTTCGTAGGGGCTATTTCAAGAGCTTATCTCAATGGGCTTATCTCTTCTAAAGTTCCCCATGAACTCCCATTTGGTACAATGGGAGTCAATCTCATTGGAAGTTTTATAATGGGCTTGCTTGTCTCATACTTTATGTACTCTACGCTTTTTTCTGTGCATGCAAAATCATTCCTCACGACAGGTTTTTTAGGAGCATTAACAACCTACTCTACTTTTGCGATAGAGAGTTTTTTGATGTTACAAGCAGGAAGTATCACACTCGCACTTCTCAATATGTCACTGAATGTTTTTGGAACTGTTTTTATGGCGGGTAGTGGTTTTTATATCGTAAAAAGTATCATGCACTAAAAAAAGGCAAAAAAAAAGCCCAAAGTGAAAATCACTTTAGGCTTTGAGAAAAGGGAAAAAGTTAAAAACTATTCAGTAATTTTTTTGTAAACACCTTTAGCAGCACCTGCCATGATTACCATTGGAGCTGAACCAACAGCCATACCAGCACCAGCAGCTTCACCCATATAACCAGCTAATTTTTCGATTAACTCAGCCATTTTAGTTTCACCACCAAAACCGCTTACGATAACTTTTGCTTTATCAGAACCAATTTCACGAGCCGAAGTGATTTGAGTATCTAATGCAGTCAATGCATTTACTACTGTTGCTTCTGTTGCGTCCATTTGTGCTTCTGCGATATCTACTAATTTGTTTGTTGCCATGTAAAATCCTTTGTATTTATAAAATATATTATTTGCAATGTACTCATTGCTTAATGAAATTATAAGGCAAAAGAGTTTAAATATAACTTAATTCTATATTTAGTATTTTATTTTTCTATACTTAAAAATAATAATATAACATTTGTTACACATATGTCACATTATTATTTTTAATAACTTAACTTTAAGAGTATTTTAATATTACTTCCACTATAGTTGTGACATGTTTGTGACTTCAGTTATTTTATTATAAAAAAATATTTTAACTTAAATCTTAAAAGTCACAATGTTAAGGAGTCAAAATGTTAAATCTCAAAACAAAATTGATGGCTGTAGGAGCACTTTCAACGCTTCTTACTAGTAGTTTATTTGGTGGAGTTCCTACCAATTTAGCCTATCCAAAAGGAGAGTTAAAAGATGCTACGGCTATCATGGATAATGTGTATTTTGTCAATCACTTTTATGCATTTAAAAACTACTCTATTGAAAAGAAGCGACGTACTATTACCGTACTTGTTAAAAAATCTGAAGGGAAAAAACCACTTACAGATACAGTTGAGCGTTACTTAAACAATGATTACCTTGACAATCCAACTGTCAAAGCAAAAGACCTTGCGATTTTCCGTTCTGGAAAGATGAAAGGAACAGGGATGCTCATTACTGACTATAAAGATGATGCACGTTCTCAAGAGTACCTTGTTTGGTTACCAGCTCTTCGTAAGATTCGTCGTTTTGCACAGCCTGCACATGATGATGCTTGGGGTGGAACAGACTTTACATTTGGTGATGTGACACTTCGTAAACCTATGCATGAAAAACATGAACTCCTCGGCACAGAAACATTTGGTAAACGTGTCCATGTCCTTGTAATTCCTAAAGATTTACAAACACGTACAACGAAAAAACTCCCTACTGGTACAGATGATTATAAAAACAGAAAAGTTTATAAAGTAAAAAGTACAACAAAATTTTCTGGTTGGTGGTATGACTACCGTATCACTTATGTAGATACAAAAAACTTTTCCGATTATCTTACAGAGTACTATAAAAATGGCAAATTAGTCAAAATACTTGAGAAAAACTGGAAAGCCATAGAAGGACAAAAAGACCCTCGTGCATTGCGTTGGTTTACTTGGTATGCAAAAACAATGGAAACAGGACATGAAACAATGGCTTACATTCCAAAAAAAGTTACAAAATTCAACACACACCTAAAAAGTAAGTTATGGTCTAAAAAAACACTTACTAAAATTAAAAAGTAAGGATTAGAAGATGAAAATGAACAAAATAGCACTCTCTCTCGCGTCAGTAGCACTTTTAGCACTCCCATCATTTGCACTAGCAGATGATGTAGATGCCGATGAAGAGTATGAATTTCCAATCGATATCTCTGGTGAATTACTCGGTAATTATGGTGCTTACATGAAAGCAGGTGAAACACACAACCCACTCAAAAATGCAGATGGAAGTAATCAAAGACATAATATCGGGACAAAAAGTTTAGCTGAAGTTCGAGCAAAACTTTATCTTAATCAAGAACTCTCCGATGATGTTAGTTGGCATGGTGAGCTTGATTTTAGTAGAGATTGGGCAGCGATAGATGGTTATGACAAGACACGCATAAACTCACAGTATGATTGGTTACGCGAACTTTATATGGATGTCGCAGTCAATGATGATTTGAGTTTACGAATCGGTAAGCAACAAGTAGTATGGGGAAAAGCGGATGGTGTAAAATTTCTTGACATCATCAACCCAACAGACTTCCGTCACTGGGGTCAAGACTCTATGGAGGATAGCCGTATAGCATTATGGATGTTAAACGCAGAGTATGCCATAGATGACGATAGTTCATTCCAAATGATTTATGTCCCACAAGTCAATGTAACGAACCAAATCCCAGGACTTTATAACCCTGAAACTGGTGACCAAGGACAACAATTTGTTCCACTTGGAACAGATACTCTTTTTGGACAGTATAATGGATTTTATAATATAGGTCCAGATTTAGGAGCAGTTGCAGGAGCATTTGATGCCGCATTTTCTGCTGGCTTTGGATTACCGCTAGGAGATGCACTCCTTGGACAAACTACAACAGTAGCACAGTATGCAGCAAATCCCAATGCTGGTGGGGCTGGTGTTTCAGGAAACGATGTACTCGCACAAACAGTTCAAGGAACAGGAGCTACAACTAATCTATTTGGTGGAACTTTAAATACTGACAACCCGACAACTATGTTTGACTATATGGGAGACACTACTTTTGGAACCTTTGATGCATTTATTGGTCTTAAAACAAAATATGTAAAAAAACATCCAAATAATGACTTTAAAAATGGAAATATAGGCTTTAAATATGCAGGGACAAATGATGACATAGGCTTAAACTATACATTTAATTACTACTACCACTATGATAATAATCCTGTATTTGATATTTCTTGGGAAGGTGCAAATGGACAAGCTTTAGATGCAGTTACTACTGTTGATGCAGCAACAAATACTGCGACTATAAGCCTTGTTGATGCAGTAACTCGGGCAGCATATAATCCAACAGGGGCAGGAGCGCAAGGTGGAGCAACAATGGTCTTCACAGAAAAACAAAACCGTGTAAACTCTTTTGGTACTTCATTTGACTATGCTATCGATAATGACTTTGCTCCTGTCATCGTTCGTAGTGAGATTGTTTATGACAAAGGAACACTCCAACCTATCGTTGACCTTGGAAAACTTGCTTATGGTGATTTAGCAGGTGCTTTTACAAACAAAAAAGCAGACTTCTTAAACTATGTTGTTGGTTTAGATATGACAGTTATGCGAAACTTATTTATGAGTTTTCAGTTTATGGATAAATGGAATCTTGATTATGTAGATGAAAATGTACAATATGCTGGAGACTCTCGTGCGTACAGCAAACACACTGCAAACCCAGCGACTATGAGTCTTGCAAATGGTTTCAAAAAAGCAGAAGAGCATCAAATTATGTACACATTTTTCTTATCTCGTCCTTTCTTGGAGGGTGATGCACTGCGTGTAAATAACATCGTTCTTTTAGAAAATGACAATGGCGGGTACTGGGATAGACTTGACTTTGAGTACTCTTACTCAGATGATATTGTCTTAACAGGCGCACTTAATCTTTACGGTGGAGATGACTTTGGTGTCTTTGGACAAATGGCAAACTCTTCAAATATGCAACTTGGATTTAAATACATCTTCTAATCCAAACTATCTCACACTTCTGTAGAACACTCTGTTCTACAGATACATAGGAAAATACAATGAAACAAAAAACAAGTTTCTCATTTAGATATGCCACGTTTGCTATCAAAAATAGATGGCTCCTTTTTATCTCTTCTTTGATTATCACTGCATTTAGTGCATGGTATATTCAGTATGTAGATATACGTAATGACCCAGACACACTCCTCCCTCAATCAAATCGCTATGTAGCAACCAATGCATTTGCAGATTCTACATTTGGCATGGGAAATCTCTTTGTTGTCGGTGTTGAAGTTAAAGAAGGTTCTATCTACCAACCATGGTTTGTAAACATAGTCCGTGAAATTCACAAAAAACTCGAAAATATGGAAGGTGCTAACAAAGCAAACTTCATCTCTATAGCAGCCGATAAAGTTAAAAACATGGGTGTAGATGAAGAGGGAAGCCTTTCATTTAAACGCCTTATTCCAAACAATGGTATCTCCACAACAGACCCTATTGTTGCAAAACAAGAACTTGACTTTATGAAAGCAGGACTCGATGCAAACCCTGTACTCAAGCCGATGATTATTCATGAAGTTGATCCAAAAACGGGTGAAAAATGCACTAACAATGAAACAGGCTGTGTCGCAAAAGCTACTTTTGTGATTGCTGATTACTCTGACGAAATCAAACCACATTATGTTTCTTGGGTTCGTCAAGTTGTGGCAGACTTAGCACCCTACTATGATGATGATAGAATTAACATTACTATAGCGGGTGAACCCTACTTTTTATCTTGGATGATGGTTGAACTTCTCAATCATTGGTACCTTTTCGTCCTTTCTATTGTCATTGCGTTTATCATCCTCTTTATAGAAACTCGTTCACTCAAAGGCGCACTTTTTCCACTCATAGGTGTTGGGATGAGTATCGTTTGGACTTTAGGGATTATGGGCTTTTCAGGCTTCAAACTCACAACGATGGTTGTTTTAACACCTATGCTCATTCTAGCCGTTGGTATGGGTCATGCCATACAGATAACACGGCGTTACATGAAGTCTATTCGTGATGGAGAGAGTGTAGAAGATGCGAGTTATAATGCACTTGGATATACAATTATTCCTGCAACACTCTCTATCGTTACCGATGCTATCGGTTTTGCGACACTGGCTTCTGTGGACATCTCATTCTATAAAGCCTATGCATACTTTGGTATGTTTGGAATGTTCTCTTTACTCTTAACAACAACAACCATGATTCCTCTCATGATGCAAATGTTTCAAGATAAAAGTAAAAAAGCTGCACCAGAAGGCTATAAATGGGAAGAGAAGTTTGGATATATCTTGGCAAAAATGCTTACAGGCTATGGAAAAGTTATTCCACTTGCACTTGTTGCTATCATTATCGCTGTCTCTGTTCACTATACAAAAATTGATGAAGGTATCAAAAATATTGTTTCTTCAACAAAATATAGTGGAATGGAAAAAGTACAAAAAGTACTCCGTGGTGATGAGCTTGACTTAATGCCAGGGGTTGAGAAGGGAATCGACTATGCACAAGCAGCATTTAAAGTTTATTCACAACCTGTACAAGATATCTTTAAACTCAACACAATGATGCCAGGGGTTATCTCATTTAACATCCCTATCCGTGGGAAAAAACCACTCCTTGCAGAGTGTGATGATGATTACTATGATGCCCTTGATGCTGCTGATGAAGCAGGGACAACACCCCCTGCTAAAAACTGTTTTGACCCAGAAGAAGATGCACCACAAGGTATCTTAAACAATGCTACCGTTTTAAAAGCAATGGATACAATGGAAGATGATTTACGTAAAAATAAATTTATCGGTTTTACCGCTTCGTATGCACAGTATGTTAAAATTGCGAACATGATTTTGATGACAGAAGCAGGGAATCAACCAAGTCTCAAAGACTTCCAAATACCAACAACACAATTTTTACATGCAAAAGATGCAAGCGATGACCGTTCGCCTGATGAAATCGTGCAACTTTATAATGGACTCCTTGATGCCGCTTCAAGTCCAGGTGATTTAGCTTCTATGACAACACAAGATTATAACACAGGTGTTATCATGGGCTTTATCAACACAATGCATCCAAAAGAAACACATGAGGCAATGCTATTTATTCAAAATTACATTGAAAAGCATAAAAATGACCCAGGAATGAATCAACTTGAGTTTGGCTTTAGAAATGCCGATGCTTCTGGGGATAAAGGTCCTATAGCAGATGATACAAAACTAAGCTATGTAAAACCAGGTGTTGGTGGATTCTTAGGGGCTACAGAAGCAACTCGTGAAGTGACTTATGATAACTGGCTCTACAATCCACTTGGAACAGCCCTTGCAATTTTCATCGTGGTTACTTTAATCTTCCGTTCATTTATCATCTCTGGAGCGTTAACTGTGTTACTCTTTATCACACTCTTTGCACAGTATGGTATGGCTGGTTACTACACATCACTTCAGTTTTGGAGTGGAAATTTACACTTTGCAAACCTCATCGCTCTCTCTATCTCGATGGGACTCGGTGTTGATTATAGTATCTATATGATAGCACGACTTCGTGAAGAGCTAGAAGAACATGGCGATTGGTTTACAGCCCTTAAAAATACCATCGCAACAACAGGTTCTTCCGTTCTTATTTCTGTTGTTATTTTAGTAGGTGCATTTATCCCACTTATGGCAACTACACTTGGAAATACTTGGGGGGTTTCAGCATATATTACTGAAGCAATTCTCATTGATGTATTTACCTCTCTTACGATTCTCCCTCTGATTATATTTTGGCTCAAACCAAAATATGTCTTTGGTAAAAACTAATCCCTTTGGGATTAGTCACTTTCTTCTAAAATATTAGCTATAATAATGTTATGAATAACCTAGCCTACATTTACAAACTTTGGATTGAAATAGCACAAATAAGTGGAACACTTACTACAAGTGATGTTCTCTTAGCCGCAAAACGCCTTGTTGAAGGGCATAGTGATGCAGATATAAAGATGTCAATCGAAGAGTTTGATGAGTTTGCCAAAGATATCTCTTTAGAAGATATTATCCGTTACCTCAAAGAACTTACACCATCAAAAAAGTATATCATCCTTATCAATCTTTTTATGGTCATAATGCTTAAAAATATTCATAAAGAAAAAATCAACAAAAAACAGATAGAAGCACTCAAAGAGGTTTATATACAACTCGAACTCCCCTATTTGTACGATATTTTGTACCTCCTTATGAGTAAAAAGTATCATAAGGCACATACAACCATTGCAAAACATGCGAACAATATGGATTTTATCTGCTTTGACCAATCTGCAAAAAGCGAACTCAACCAATCTTTTCAAGCCTATAAAGTAAGTTTTATTATTTTCAAGATTGATGATTTTTTTCTCCTTTTAAACAACGAAAGTGAATCCCTCCATATATACAGTTATAAAAACAAAAAACAGCTCTCTCTCTATGAAAAATGCCAAGAGTTTAAAGAAGAGTCCTTCTCTTTTGCCAATCATCCCATCCGTAATCATTCTATCTACTATATCAACGAAGAGAGTTTTATACGTATAACAAATGAGAAAGAAGTTATTTATCTCGATATAAATGTACTTATCAAACTCTTTTCCAAAGAAACACCCATCCAATTTTTAGTTTCAGAGATTATCTACAAAACGAGAGATAATTTTAACTGTTCTATCGTCAAAGACCATATTTACAACATAAAAGCAAAAGATTTATCTGCTGGATATAGTAAAAACAAGGCAATCGTGAAAAATGTAAACTTTAATGTGCAAGAAGGGGAACTTGTAGCGATTATGGGTCCTTCTGGTTCAGGGAAAACAACCCTGCTGAGAACATTTGTAAACCAAGCAAAAAAGTTACAAGGAGAACTCCTTATCAACAATGAAAACATATCGCAAAACTATTTTCACCGCATAGGGTATGTCCCCCAAGATGATGTTCTCATCAAAGATTTGAATGTATATGACAATATGTACTACTATTACCGTCTCCATTTTGGGAAGCAAGCAAGTGATGCAGATGTGGACAAACTCATCTCTAAGCAACTTCGCAATCTTGGCATCATTGAGATTAAGCATAGTCCTGTTTTTAAAAATGGAAAGTACACAATTTCAGGAGGGCAAAGAAAAAGACTCAATATTGCTCTTGAACTCTTAAAGGATGTTGATTTAATCTTAATGGATGAACCAACAAGTGGACTTTCATCCTTAGATAGTGAAAATATTATTCAAGAACTCAAACAAATTACCTTGCGAAACAAAATCATCATAATCAACATTCACCAACCTTCGGCAAGTATGTACCGTGAATTTGACCAAGTAGTCGTATTTAACGAAGATGGAAATAATATATATACAAATACCGCACATGAGGTTCTCAATATCTTTAAACTTGTAAAAACTGAAGACACGTATGTCTTTAATGAAAGAAGAGTTGACCTCGAAGGAGGAGACCCTGAACTGCTCCTTGAAATTCAAGCAGAAGAGAAGAGTACCTTTTGGAATCTTTTTAGCTATCTCAATAATTTTACGGGAAAATAGATGTTTAACAATCCAATTACAACACAAATAAATTATCAACTGAGAAGACAATTTAAGATTAAAAGTTATGAAAAACTCAATCTCATCGTCTCTTTTTTTATCGCACCCCTCCTCTCTTTCTTATCGACCTATATTTTTCGTGCAAATGATGATTTGGTACAGAACAGTTCTTATCCTAATTATCTCTTCTTTATGCTTATCTCTGCTATCTTTTTTGGGCTTATTAGTTCCGTTTTTGAAATCATTAAAGACAAAAATATGGTACAAAGAGAGTATCTTGGAGGAGTATCAATTTTTGGATATTATCTTTCAAAGTATTATGTTTTAAGCTTTTTTGGACTGATTCAAACACTCCTCTATAACCTTGTCGGTATGCTTTTTTTACATATTCCATGGGCTTTAGTCGCATTTAACTCTGTCGTCATGTTTTTTGTCATTGTGGTTAGTATCTCTTTTGGTCTCTTTGTCTCTTCTTTTGCAAGAAACAATATGATTGCCTCAAACCTCATCCCTGTTTTAATCATCCCACAAATCCTACTCGGAGGGCTTATTCCTTATCAAGACATGGATAAGTCAATCTATATGTGGGAAGAGAACTTTAACAAAGCCCCTCCTATCGCCCAAATTATGCCTGTTAAATATGCTTATGAAGCTATTGTTACGGGGAATGTTATCTTCACAACAGGCAACAAAGAGATTAATGACCAAATTGCTCAAATGGTTGATTATCTTCAAGATAATCAGTTTATGAGTATGCAAACAGAAAGTTTTTTGAGTAAACTAGGCATATCTTATTTTACAGATACATGGTTTGTCAATTTACTCATTATCTTAGGGTTTATCCTTATTACCTTTACTCTTGGATTTGCACTATTTCACAGAAGGATTTTTCATGCTTAAATATTTTCTCTTTTTCACACTTCTCCTCTCATCTTTAGATGCTAAAAGTAGTAATGATGCTTGTATCCCCATAGGAAAAGTAATCATCTTAAAAAAGTCAATCATGACTTTACATTTGAGTAAAGAACAAAAAAAGAAGCTCTACAAGTATGAAGCAAAACTCAAAGATGATTTAACAAAGATTAGGGAGAGTACAAAGAAGAAAGGAATGTGTCTTTCAGGATTTTTTAATAAAGACAAATTTTTACCTAAAAATTTTGAAGATGTTACCAAAAAAGAAAATAGAGCCATTACATCTGCTATAAGTGAATATTTTACACATATGTATGCGACACTCACTCAAAAACAAAAACAAAAACTTGTTAAACGCTTCAAGCGGATAGAGAGAAAAAGAAGAAAAATACACTCTCAATGAGAGTGATTACATCACAAGACGGATGAGTCTTTCGTACTCCGCAGGGATGGGAAATTTTCCCTTTGGCATAAAGTTGTTGATAGCGATGTTCATCCATTCACGGTTTGTATGAATCCCTGAAACCTCGATAAAAAACTTTTCACCCTCACGGCTCAACTTATAATGATCTACATTAAAATCAATAGGATCCTCTTCACCTTTTGGATGAATAGAAAACGCAATTGAGTTTGATTTTGAATCTAATTTAAAGTCTATCATTATTCTAATTCCCTTTATTTATTTTTTGTATTTAACATCGATTTCTAAGCCAATGCCACCTTTTTTTCCAAGACCAATCGTTACATCTTGATCATTAACCTCTTTTTTGAGTTTACCAATGTTGATACCATTTGATTGTGCGGCTGTAAAAGTCATATGAAGTTCTTCAAAAGAGTCTTTTCCCTCTTTTATAAGATTTACAACTTGGTCAAAAGTAATGTTTTCTACTTTATTGAGGTCGTTTTCATTGAGACCTCTATCCATCATTTCCATCATACCCTTACCAACTGTATAGCTCATACCTATTGGTGAATACTTTGCGATTTTTTTAACAGCACCAACTGCTCTCTCTTTCAATGAACTTTTTGCATCTATCTCTTGACCATCTTCATCGACTATTTCTACTTCTTTGTTTTCATAATTTATATTTGCTTTTACTGACATATTTGTTTCCTTAAAAATTTATTGTATTATTATATCCAAATAATTCACAGCTTTACATAAAAGTTTGGATAGGTCCATTGAGTTTTGCAGGCAACTCAAACTCTTTGTTGATGATAAACATATCCATCAAAGTTTGCATCCATTCCCTGTTCGTTTTCATCTCATACATAATAACAGCAGTATGTTCTTCATGCTTTATAAACTCATAACTCGTAATATCTATAATAATCGGAAGTTTTTCACCCTTCATCATCAATTCAATCAAAAATGATCTATCTTTTGAATCAATCTTAAATGCTAAAACAGTTCCATAACTTTTCAGCATCTGATTGAGTACTGTTTTAAAAAGTTTAGAGTTTGTAGCATCCTTACTTGTATATACTGTGTCTTTTACAATATCTTTGAATTTATCCATGATAGACATAAATTAATCTTCCTTTTCTCTCTAGTTTGCTATAATTATATTCTAATTTAGATTAACGAATACTTCAAAGGACACTCCCGTGAGAAAAAAAACATTAACATATAAAGATAAGGAACTTGATTTATATATTAATGCTAAAAATGAATTCTTTTTTGATGATAAAAATATTGAAAATATCTTCAACCTTACAAGTGATAAACTCAAACAAATCGTCGATATCAACACAAATCGTCTCAGTAACCCAAAAGAATTTTTCTTAGGTGAAGATGATAAGAGATTTTGGAGTAAACTAGGTATCATCAAACTTGGATTTTTCACTCAGCATGATGATAACTTAGGCTTTATAGACTTTTTAGAAGGTCTCAAACTCGAACAAGCTGTCGCTGTTGAAGAACCAATGCTAAGTAAGCAAAACCTCTCGCAAGTCTATAAAACATTAGAAGAAAAATTTGTTGCTTTTTCAAAAAAGATAGAGGGACAAAAAGAAGAAGAGATTGACATGGATGAGCTTAAAAAGTTCATTGAAACTTTTAATCTTTTTGTCAAAACTAAGAGTGAAATCTTTCCACAAGAAAAGGCACCAATTCCCGCAGAACTATTTGCCAAATATGGCGGTAGAAAAGCAGAACATAAAAATAGCCTCCTGAGTAAACTTTTTAATCTTCCCTCACAAGTAGAACAAAGTGCCTTCAAATTTGCACAAGGCACGAGAGAAAATGCCTTTGACTTTGCACAAGACACACGAAGCGATGCCTTCACTTTTACACAAGACACACGCGATGATGCGTATAACTTTGCAAGTAACACCAGTAACTTAGCCTTTGACTTTGCCATGAAAACAGAAGATGATGCTTACAAATTTGCTTCACAACTCGCAAGTGATGCGTATCATTTTGCAAGCGATGGCATGAACTATGGGTATATGTTTGCTTCGCAAGGTGAAGAGCTAGGTCCTATGGCAAACCGTGTTTTATGGATGGCATCACAAATTGGACTGATGTCTGACCGTATAGGTGAAATGAGCGATAGAATCGTCCATACAGAACACCTCATCATCAATATGTCTGTAATGATTCTTAACTTTGGACTACTCATTGATGGAACGATTAAAACACTCACAGAAGCAGGTCTAGGGGCTATTGGCATGGTCTTTGACAAAGAAAACATTCCAAAACTCGAAGCTTCTTCTCAACACATCGACCTGATAGGGAAAAATGTTGAACTCATTTTAAAACAACAACATGAGTATGATTTAAAAGTTTTAGAAAATCAAGTAGAACTCAGAGAAGTTACCAATCGCGCTCTTGATAAAATAAAACTAGAGTACTAAACTAAGCAGCTAACAAAGAAGAAGTATTATCAACTTTATCAATTAAATTAATAACGACAAAAATACTCTCTTGTTCATCTTCACTTAACTTTTCAAACTCATTTGCCAATGGATGTATATCACTAAATAGCACTTCTTTTACATTAATCATTGACGTATGAATATCAGTCTGTTTTTTAGCAAATAGTATGTTTTTGATTTTATTGATAATCTCTATCTGTTTTTGAGTATAGCTACCTTTTGATATAAAGTTATCAAAGATTTTATTTGCAACTTCTTTTTTTGAACTATTTAAAATCTTATAAATTAAAGTATGAAAATCATCATTGTTATTCATTTTATCTTCAATAATTTTGTCTATATCGAAAACATGATATTTGATTTCATCAATGTCAATATCTGTTATCAAATCATTTCCCTCCAACTCTCTAATAATACGAAGTTCACTAATATACTTATCTAGTATATTTTGCAGTTCTGTTTTTACAGAAGTTTTATCTATATAATCATCACAAGATAACTTTCTCACATCTATAACTTCATCAGAAAATGTCGTTTGTACTACTTTCATGCCTTTACTTAACGAGAGATTTGCTAAATGTTCAAGAGAATTTTTCACCTCTTGTAAATCTTCTAAATTTTTCTCAAGTGCAAATGTATCATTGATAACTTTATCAATGATTTCTTCTTTTTCTTGTATCGCTTTTACATTTTTAGCTTTTGATTTTAAGATAATACATCTCTCTTTTATCTCTTCAATAAATGATTGTGAGCTTTTATGTTTTAAGATTGCCTCTTGAGTATTTAAAATCAACATTTGAAATCTTTGCACTTCAAAGTTTGTATTATCTTCAATGTATTCAGACATCTCTTTTAGGTTCTCAAATAGCTCATCTGTTATATATTTTAAATCAACACTCTGTAACTCTTCTACTATGTGTTTATGCTTCTTTAAATAGTACTGGGATGCATCTAAAGCATACACTTGTGATTGTACAATCATAAGTATCTCATCTTTTAAATCGCTCTGTGTCATTTCTCGTAAGAGTTTCACTCGTTTTAAAAAGAGTCTCTCTTTGAGTGAACTTGTTTTTTGAGATGGTAATCCCTTTGAGTTTATATCAAAATATGAAAAATTGGCACAAAAATCAAATATATTAAAACTCTGTTTGTCATCTGCATTCCCAAAAATATTTGGACACAGTCGTGTACCTCTTCCTATCATTTGCCAAAATTTTATTTTAGATTTTACTGGTTTGAAAAAAACTAAATTCAATAGTTCAGGCACATCTATACCAGTATCTAGCATATCTACACTTATTGCAATTTGAGGGTTTCTATTTGGATTTTTGAAGTTATCTATTAAAGAGTCCACATGTGATATTTCACTATGAATTATCTGTGCTTCTTGGGATTTTGCAGGATAAAGCAGGTCAAATATCTCTTTGATATACTCAGCATGATGTTTACTCTTTGCAAATATAATAGTCTTACCTATTTTATTTCCATCATCTATTTTAAAACCATGTTCATATAAATATTGAAGAACTTTTTCATTTGTTTGTTTGTTAAAAATTCTTTTATTTATCTCAGAAGATGAAATCTCTTCCTCCTCTTCTACATCAAACTTATCCTCAAACTCCTCTTTTTCCTCTTCACTCAAGTCATCGTACTTGATACCTCTCTTTACTATCCCTAAATCAATCTCATAAGGATTGAAATCAACAAGATGCCCATTGTCTATGGCAGTTGCTAAGTCATAGGTGTCAGTAGGTTCTGAGCCAGTTTGAAAAAACTCATAAGTATTTCTGTGTACTTCATCAGCAGGGGTAGCAGTAAGCCCCAATATAAAGGAATCAAAATACTCAAATATAGACTTATATTTTTTATAAAGTGTCCTATGAGCCTCATCCACAATGATTAAATCAAAATAGGCACTGTTATATTTTCCTTTTTTTATAAGGTTGTGAACTGTTTCATAAGTTCCAAAGTGCATACGGTTATCTAAATCTTTCTCTTCTACCAAGTTCACACAAGTCTCTTTGAGGTATGTACTGAAGTTGTTCTTAGCTTGTCTCACAAGTTCTTTTCTATCTGCTAAAAACAAAACTTTTCTAACCCAATCAGCACGAATGAGTACATCACTCAAACTAGCACTTACTCTTGTTTTACCAGTTCCTGTTGCCATGACAAGCAAGGCTCTCATCTTATAACTCTCAAAGGATTGTAAAACACTTTTAATAACTCTTTTTTGATAGACTCTATCGGTGATGGTGTTATCTATCTCTAGTGTTGAGGGTTTTATGGTTTGGATAGAGACTTTTTTTTGCAGGGAGCGAATGAGTTCAGCACGAGGAAAAAAGCTATGTATCTCACGAAATGGATAGATGCCATTTGTGTACTCTATAACTCTACCATTAGTTACAAAAGTAAGTACATTTTTGTTAAACTCTTTTTGTAAGGCTTTTGTGTAGAGTTCTGCTTGATGTTTTCCTTTTGTGACATTAGAAGAGAATCTTTTTGCTTCTATAACTGCAAGAGGTTTTTCATCTTCTCCCCATATCACATAATCAGCATAGCCAGTAGAACCATCTTCAAGTCTGAGTTTATACTCAATGTCAAAACCTTTTTTAAAGTTTTCTACATTAAAACCAGCTTCACTTAGTTCTAAATCTATAAGCCGTAATCTTGTTTCTTGTTCTGTGATATTTTTAACTTTTACCACTTGCTCTTTTTTGCCACTTTCAAAGTTTAATGAGCTGTATTCATTCCTTACTTCATAATCACTATAAACTTCAACAATCCACCTTTGAAACTTATAGAGGCATTGGTTAGCATAGAGGCTATCTTTTGAAGTAAGAGGCTTCTTCCCTCCATGCACAGCTCTATTGCCCACTTTTCTAATGAGGTGCAACTCATCTATCATCTCACTTGGCAAAATCTCTCTGAAATCTTTATGCTTAATGAGTCTGAAAGTGTCGTACTCTTTTATGAGACTCTCATCTAAATATTCATCAAGTTTATAGACAAACTTCACTGAGTTTTCTAGTGCTTTACGAGAGTAGATAGCTGAGACTTCAGGGTCATCTAAGATGTTCGACTCTGATTTGATAGACTCAGCTTGTAAGATACTAAATTCATTTTCTAAAAAAGAGAAGTTGCTCATGTTTAGCCTTTAAAACTCTGGGCTAAAAGTGCATCAAAGTTTTCTTGGAGTTTTGTTAGTTCTTCTTGGTAGAATGATTTTTGTTGTTCTATTTTTTGAATTTTTTGAGCAAAACTTTCTTGTTTTATCATTGGAGGTAATAGTATTCTGAAATTTAAAAGCTTTGCTTTTGAAATATTTGGCATTGAAGCAGCTGCACCATTAGCAATATTTCTCAGTTGAATTTTAACTTCATCATTGGTTAGGTATTTCCATAAGAATACTTTATTAACCTTATTATTGGTATTTAATCTAAAAATCAAATCTGGCATAAATAGATTATCTTCTGTATTCCAAACATATGCACAACTTCCAACAAGCATATATGTATTTTTTCGTGAAAACAGTAAGTCTCCATCTGAGACAAGTGTATTCATTTTAGGTTGGGTATTATCAAGCATTTTTTTATTTTCAGAAGAATGATATATATCATTTGACAGTGCAGATAATTTCAATATTCCATAATTATTATTATTTCTCGGATAATTATTACATACTGGACTCCAGCCTCCATCTATAGTATTTAAAATAGATTTAAAGTTGATAGCTTTCCATTTCATAGGGTTTGATACTGGATTACCAAATATATCAATAAAAATAGATTTAGCAAGTGCATCAAGCTTCTCTATGGACTCTTTTCGTAACTCTATAAGCTCTTGTGCCTTATCCAATGTTTTAGCGATTTGTTTTTGTTTTGTTAGAGATGGTACAAAAATATCAATATTACTAAATGTTGTTTTATTTATTATTGGAACGATAGGAGCATTTGCTATATGATTTAGGTATTGTTTTTTTGTAGAAATTTGATACATTAAATATTTTGCATCAATATTTTCATTAGGTATTATTGAATTTATTTGTTGATTTGTGGCAACTTCAATATCGTTAATTGCAACTTTACCAATAGTGCCAATACATGTAACTAAAACACTATTTTTAGGTATTTTATTTGCATTGCTAAAACCATCATTTGATAAATATGTATTGTATGAATCTAAGTTGTTAATACTTTGTTTAAAATCACTAGGTTTTACAAAAGGCACATCATTACTATCCCAAAAATTACTTATTTTTGTTTTGGGTGTTCTTCCCGTTATTATTGTGCCTATATCTTTTAACTTAACAATCTCACTCATAACAAACCCTAGTCATCTCTTCATAATTATCTAAGATATTTTTATGAAAACTCTCAGGTATTCTCTGCCAGTCTAATACTTGTACAATTATAGGAATATTAGAATCTCGCAGAGCTTCTTTAAAATCTATGTACTCAGAAATAGCCACTTTCTCACCATCTTTTGAAATTAAAACTAAATCCAAGTCACTCATATCATGAGCTTCACCACTTACACGACTACCATAAGCCCAAAGTTTAAGAGGTTGTTTAAATGTTTGTTTTGCTAAAGAGATTATCTGCTCTTTATCTTGTGGTCTAATGAGCATCTATCATAACCCCTAACTCATCTAATCCCTTAGTGATTTTTTCATTTATAACTTTTATATCTTTTAAAATTTTAGAAGGTTTTTCATGTATTACTTCTTCATAAACTATTGTCTTATAACGGTTTATACTAAGGTCGTAGTCATTCTCTTCTATCTCACTTATTGGAACAAAAAAGCTTTGCTGGGTTCTTGTCCTATTTTCTTCATCTTTTAAGTTATTAAATCGTTGTAAAATGTCAGGAATATTTGAGCCTTCACACTCTGTTCTGTTGTCATTGAGAGTATATCCATCATTTTGCATGTCATAAAACCAAACTTTATCGTTCTTATGTCCATCTGTCTTTGTAAAAAGTATGATAGCTGTACTTACACCTGCATAAGGCTTAAACACTCCACTTGGCATAGAAATGATAGCATCTAATTGATTGTTTGAAACTATCTCTGCTCGTATCTCTTTATGTGCTTTTGTAGAACCAAACAAAACACCATCAGGGATGATAACCCCACATCTACCACCAACTTTTAAAGATTTAAGTATAAGAGATAAAAAGAGTAACTCTGTTTTTTTAGTTTTTGCTACATCTAAAATGGGTTTAGCCACTTCATCGAAATCTAGTGAACCTTTAAAAGGTGGATTTGCTAAAATTAAATCATACTTCTCTTCTTCGTCCATATCAAATTTAGAAAGTGCATCATTGTTTAAAATATTTGCTCCACTGATGTTATGCAACATCATATTCATTGAAGCAATTCGAGCCATGGAGATGTCAAAATCATTCCCATAAAAGAGATTCTCAAACTCATTTATAGTTAAATCATTAAGAACTTCACTTCTATTTTCTTTGATATATTCAATAGAGTTTATTAAAAATCCTGCTGTACCACATGCAGGGTCGTATATTTTAAAGTCACTTGTGATTTCTGTTTTAGAAAGCATTAACTCAACCATCATTTTGATGATATGTCTTGGAGTTCTAAACTGTCCATTAGTTCCAGCAGTAGCGAGTTTAGATAGTAAGTACTCGTATAAGTCGCCTTTAATGTCTTTATCCTCAAGGTTTAACTTACTAACCATATCAACAACTTTTTGGAGTAGTTTAGCTGTAGGAATTAAAAAACTTGCATCTTTCATATAAGTTGAAAAGGCTGATTGTTCATGAGAAAGGCTTTTTATAAAAGGGAACATCTCTTCTTGAAATATTTTAAACATATTTTCGGCAGACAGAGTTGATACACTTTCCCATCTTAAATGTTGTTGCTTGTCTGAAAATATATCAGCAATATTTGGGTTTAGTCTTTTTTGTTTATCTATCTTTATTTGTGCTGTATTGAGACTTTTTATAAAAATAAGAAAAGTAAACTGTTCTACAACTGTCAAAGGATTAGAAATCCCACCAGTCCAAAATGTTTCCCAAATTTTATCTACTTGGCTTTTAAGGGTGTTTGTTATCATTTATGCTCTTTTTATAGATTTTAAGTTATTTTTTCTTTGCATAAGATTGTGCTAGACCTATTACCGTTTCTAAAATGTCACTGACATTGTTTGGTAATGCACTTTTTTGTGTACTGAATCCATCTCTTTTTTTTACCAAATTATCAAGTGTAATGATAAAATGATTTATCTCTTCGAGTGAAGCATCTGGATTATTTTTGAGTTTATTCAGTCGTGCTTGTAAAACTTCTTCTATCTCCGTGTAAAATTTATGTGTTGATGATTCAGTACTTTGTGAAAGCTTTATCCCCTCTATCATCTCTAAAAAGCTTAAAGCTTCATCTGTTTGCAAAATATAGGCTAAACGTACCATCCCTGTCTTAGAAAAAAACAACATTGCAGAAGTACGTTCGCCTTTCTGATACTCGTGAGTATAATATGTATAGTGTTTCTCTTCGGTTAAAATATCTAATGCTTCTACAAGTTTATCTATAGTTGTATGAAATGCAAGGGTTACTTCTTTGTGCGATAAAAACCATGTGTCATTCATAATAAGAGGATGGAGTTCTAAAGAGTTATATTCAATGAGAGAAAAAAAGTGTTGTGGCATCAAAAGCCTTTGTTATGTATTTACAATCTGTATGCGGAGTATTATAACATAAGAAATACTCCGCAAAAAAATTAATCTGTAATTTTTTTGTAAACACCTTTAGCCGTACCCGCCATAATAACCATAGGTGACATACCGATAGCCATACCTGCACCAGCAGCTTCACCCATGTACCCTGCTAGTTTTTCGATTAATGCAGCCATTTTCGTTTCACCACCAAAGCCACTTACAATTGTTTTTGCTTTATCTGAACCAACTTCACGAGCAGAATCAATTTGATTCTCAAGTGCAGTTAATGCATCAACAATCTTCGCCTCTGTAGCATCCATTTGCCCTTCTGCAATGGCATATAATGACCCAGATGTCGCAGCTACTTCCGCTTTTTCTGCTGGTTTTGCTTTAGGAGCCGCTTTTTTAGCAGCTGGCTTTTTTTCTGTTTTTGGAGCCGCCTTTGTTGCAGCCGGTTGTTTTGTTTCTGTAGTTTCTGACATAATAATTTCTCCATTTCATTTGTTTATTTTATGATATATTTCATGTAAGTTATAAGCTAAAAGTATATACCATATTACAAAATTATACTTCTTCTACTATTAATTTAAGCTTATCTTATCATCATTAAATCTTAATTATTTCATCTGCGCACCACGAAGCTAAATCATTGTCATGGGTGATAAGGAGTACTCCCATGCTATCTAAACCTTTCATGATACTTTGCATGACTTCGAGTTGTATCACATTATCAAGTGCAGAAGTTGGTTCATCGAGTAAGAGTAAATCAGGTTGCATCAACATGGCTCTCAGGATGGAAGCACGCTGGAGTTGTCCTCCTGAGAGTTCATGTGGTAATTTTTTTAAAAGTGTGCTATCGAGATTAACTAAGTTAAGGTAGTGTGCTAAATGTGTCGTAGAAGCCACATCTTGAATCTGATTTAAAAGTGTATAACTTGGGTGAAAAGAGCTATAAGGGTCTTGAAATACTTGCGAACATCTTTTTGCAAAGATAGTGCCTTTATGGGGTTTGAGATTTTCTAAAATGAGTTCAAAAAGGGTACTTTTTCCAGCACCACTCTCTCCAACAATCGCCTTTAACTCCCCTTTTTTGAGTGTAAGAGAAAAATCCTTAAAAAGCATTTTCTCTTGAGCGTATCCAAAGGCAAGATTTTCTATGTTTAAAACTAGAGACAATGGATAAACCGTCTACAATGCACTATAAGCTTTCTCAAGTTCCTTATATAAAACATCAGGTTTTATATCGGAATTTGTTTCCCAAATACGCTTCATGAGTACATTATCTTCTTCACCATTCCACACTTTTATGTAGGAACCATCTTTATATCCATGGTCTTGACGGAACTGATTTAAAATATTTTTTCCCACATACAAGCGATAGAGAGAGTCCAAATTTAATCCACTCATCAACACAAGTTCAAAAAAGTCATTGACCATTTTATCTAAATCCAGAGCATCACTTGATAAGGCTAAACGGATTAAATCCTCTACTTTTGCAATTACCTCATCTTGAGAAGCAAAATGTGTAGTTTCTGTGCTTATATTTGAAAATGATGGTAATTCTGAAAAATGTAAACTTAACTCTTCGACACCACCTTTTAAGTTTTGTGCATAATACTCAAGCCCTAAACTGATGATAAAATGCCAGACATCGACAACTTCTATCTGATGATTTGCCCAATCTGGTTCTTTGTCAATGCTTTTCCAATGTTTCCATGAAAAAGAATCCACCATCTCCGCACACTCCATATAAATACAGCGTTTCCAGTTGATACTCTTCCCATTTTTCGTGATGCCATCTGTCCATTTTTCTCCATTTGTTGCATCATTAAGCTGTGCTTGAAGTTGCACCATTGAAAGTATTTTATCCATTATTTCCTCTTTTTTCTAAAATATGTTAAAATTCTGCATGAAAAGAATCAACTGCAGAAAATGCCGACACTATTTTGTGACTTGGGAAAACACAAAACCCCATGGTTGCAAAGCTTACGGCTTTAAATCACAACAAATTCCCTCTATGGTCGTTTTTCAAAGTAGTGGGCAAGCCTGTACTTTATTTCAACAAAAATGATTATCTTGATCTAAAAAGATAATGTTCTATCCCCTCGGCATCTGTAATGTTACGCTTTTTCAACATCATTTGTGCCGTTACATCTTCAGATAAAACATCATAAATATCCATTGGATTCATCATATTATAGTAACTCTTCATAAAGTCTAAAAGTGTTTCAAAGTTATCGTTACGAACACTATATTGCTTAAATTCTTTAAACTCTTCCCAGTTTATTTCCATTCATCTACCCTTTTTTGTAAAGCCCATTCTAAACGCTCAATTATGAGTAACATTTTAGCAGAAGATACGGCAAAATTCAAACGCATAAACCCACTTCCATTTCGCCCAAAACTCAAACCCGCATTTAAACCAAGTTTGGCTTCATTGACAAAAAAACTTCTCAGTTGTTTATCTTTGAGTCCTAAACCACGGCAATCAATCCAAGCCAAATATGTTGCTTCAATAGGGGTAATTTTAATCAACTGTGGGTATTTTAAACAGAGTAATTCGAGTTGCTTATAATTACTTTGCAAATGAAGTTTCAAAGCTTCTAACCACTCTTTTCCCTGTTTGTAAGCACTCTCAAATGCACAATGCGAAAGCACACTACCCTGTGCAAAATGAAGACGATTATACGCTTTTTCAAATCTCGCTTTGAGTCCTTCATTTTGCACGACAACGCTACTCATAGCAAAGCCAGCCATATTAAAAGTTTTCCCAACCCCTATCGCACTGAGGGTAACATCTTGTGCATTTTTTAAAGAAGCAAAAGGGGTATGTTTATGAGGTGCATAGACCAAATCTGAGTGAATTTCATCTGCAAAAACAATGATATTATGCTCCAAACAGACAGCTAAAAGTGCTTCCAGCTCTTCTTTTCTCCAAACACGCCCAACAGGGTTATGCGGTGAACAGAGTAATAGTAGCTTCGTATTTGAGTCTATCTTCTTTTTTAAATCTTCTATATCAAAAGTGTAATTTCCCGCTTCACTACAAGATAAAGGATTGTTCACAACTTTTCTTCCTAATTCACTCACACTATGAAAAAAAGGAGAATAGACGGGTGTTTGCACGATGACACCCTCTCCCACTTTTGTAAAAGCTTCTATAGCCACTCGCATTGAAGCAACAACAGAGTGCGAATAGAAAAAATCTTTGCGCTCATAGCGAATGCCATGTTCATTCTGCATCCATGCAATCTGTGCTGCAAATGCAGAATCAGGAACTTCTTCATACCCAACGATGGGATGTTCAAGCCGTTTTTTCACCGCATCTAAAACAAAATCAGGTGTATCAATATCCATATCCGCCACCCAAACGGGTTCGACGTCTTTTGTGCCAAAAAGTGCCTCTCGAAGGGTATACTTTTCTGCATTTGTAGCTTCACGTGGTGCGGATGTACTAAAATCGTAACTTATTTTTTGCGCCATAAGCTCACTTGAGAGATAGTATGCTGGTATTTTCTTTTTGTTTCTTGAATCACAAACTCCAAATCTTGTGTATGGAGTAACTCAAATTTTGCCCCAAGAAGTCTCTTGAGCGTTTCAAAAGTTTTTATCTCTTCACCCGCTTCATCTTTATAGCCACCTAACCAAAATTCTTTTGCAGTAGAACTCTCTTGCCATGTGTAGGGGGAAGTCAGCATTAAAATACCATTCTCATTGAGACGTTCATCAATCGTATCTAAAAAGAGTCGTGGATTATAAAGTCTATCGATTAAGTTTGTTGCAATAATAAAATCATACCCTGTAAAGTTTGGTTTTAAATTACAAGCATCCCCTTGCCAAAACGATACTTTTTCTCTTAAATTTTCATATCCTAATGCTTCGATACTTATTTTTTTGTTCACAAAAAGGTCGCCCTCTTCTTTGACACTAAACGCAATGTATCCTTCATCTTTGAGTTTAGAACCAACTTGCACAAAACGCACAGAGAAGTCGATGCCTTCCACTCTGTCAAAAGTTTTTGCTAGTTCATAACTTGTTCGTCCAGTAGCACAACCTAAATCAAGTGCTTTTTTTGTATGGATAGCAAACTTTTTAGCCAAGTTTGCCGTAGCTATTGCAAAATTTTCCACCCCAAAATGTGTCTGTCCATACTGAAATTCGCAGTACTGAGAGACTAAATCATCACTCTCGTAGATGTCTACTTCTTGCTGCTCTTTTTGCGAAGAGACCACATAACGAAAACCTGCATTTTGATAAAAATGTTTCCGAAAGGCATAGCGTGAATTTTTTGTTATCAAGTTTCCGCTACTTGCCCATGAAGCCCCAAGAATGAGTGCATGCTTCTCATCAAATGTCGGCACAGAAAAATCATCATATGCCTCATGCACTTTAAAACCTTTAAAAGCCCGTATCGGTGTGCGACTCCACTGCCAAACATTGCCAACAACATCATATACACCATTAAATTCAAACTCATTGACAGGACAAGAAGAAGCATAATGATAAAAATCAAGATTAGCACGACTCTCATGAAAACTTGGAATGTTCTCTAAATGACTCTGCTCATATAAAACCCTATACTCTGCTTCACTTGGAAGTTGATAGGTCACTCCATCTTTTTCACTTTTATAACGGCAAAATGCCTCTGCTTCAAGTGCATTGACATCCACAGGCCAGTCCATTGGCATCACTATCTCTTTTGTTAAGGTTCTATACTTAAAACCTTGCTCTTGAGGTACCCAAAAAGGAGGATGTTTAGCACCACTATGTTCTAAAAACTTTTCTCCTTCATCATCCCAAAAATCTAGATTTTCATAACCACCAGCATTGACAAAGTCCATATATTCTGCATTAGAAACGAGATATTTTCCAACATGAAAATCAGAAACTTTCTCGCTATAACTGCCATACTCATTATCCCAACCATAAAGAGGGTTTAATCTATCTATGCCTAAATGCACTTCTTGACCCGCTATTTTTACCAAACTATTTTTTGGTGCTGCTGCACTTCTTTGACACGCAGGAAAAAAAGAGGAGTCTTTGACATATTGCAGTGGCATTTGACGATGCAGAACAAGAGAAGTTTCTATATGAATACGTTCATGCTCTATCCCCATAAGGATAACCCACATTGGACTATCATCTTCAATACGAAGCGATAAAGGCAAGGTTTCAATGAGATGCAAGACTTTCTCTTTTACCTCTTGTCTATATGCACGTACCTCATCTACTTTTGGCCATTTATAGTGTGCTTTTTCTAAATCATCCCAAGACATTTCATCAACACCCACAGCAAAAATGGACTCAAAATCAGGATTAATTCGCTCTTGAACAATCTTCATATTGACAAGTTTATTGATAAAAAAAGTAGCCGTATGCCCAAAATAAAAAATCATAGGATGGCGAGTTGGCTCTGACTTACGATAAAAAACAGTGTCATCTTTTAAAACTTCAAATACTTTTTCAAAGAGTCCATAGGTATTTAAAAAGTACTCTTTAATCTCTGCTCTTTTTTCTTCTATACTCACTCCATTTAAAAGGGGTGAATACTGACTACGTCTATTCATATGCTACCCGCTTTGCTAACTGTGCAGGTAAAAGTTCTAAAGATTCCTCAACGAGTTTTGTATTTCCATGGGTAATAAATGCATCACTATACTCAAAACTCACGACTTTTACATCAAGAATTTTTTCTTGTGCTAAAAACTCTAACAGTGCAGAAGCGACACCGCCCATTTTTGCACTATCGGAAAAAACAAACCATTTTTTATGTTTTTTTGCCATTTCTTTCAACATCACTTCATCAAGTGGTTTCACAAAACGTAGGTCAAGAATACTTACTTTTTCTTCTAAAAGTTCGGCTGTCTCATACGCACGTCCCACACCATTTCCATACCCGATAAAAAGGATTTCAGAGTCATTTGAAACTAAAAGTTGTGATTTTGCCAACTCAAAAGGAACAGGCTCTGGCAAATCTGTTTGTGTAAAGGCACCACGAGGATAACGCAGAGAACAAGGATGTTCATACGAAGCAGCAAATGCCATCGCCTGATGGAAGCTTTTTTCATCACGCGGAGCAAAAAGTGTCATGTTTGGAATAGCCCGTAAAAAACTAATGTCAAAAACACCCTGATGTGTTTCTCCATCTTCACCAACTATACCCGCACGGTCGAGTGCAAAAACGACTGGTAAATCCATCAAACAAGTATCATGTATGATTTGGTCATATCCGCGTTGTAAAAATGTAGAGTAGATGGTACAAAAAGGTTTAAACCCCTCTTGTGCCATTGCCGCCATAGAAGTGACCGCATGCTGTTCTGCAATCGCAACATCCCAAAAACGATTTGGAAATGCTTCTATAAGCTCTGTCAGTCCCGTTCCACTTGGCATTGCAGCTGTTGCCCCTACAATCTTTTCATTCTCTTTTGCAAGATGCATAAGTGCCTCTGTATAAATCTGTGTCGCACTTTTTGCAGAAGATTTTTTTGCACTGTTACCATTGTCTAAATCAAAAGGACCGACTCCATGCCATTTCTCTTCTTGCCCTTCTGCGAGTTCATAGCCTTTTCCTTTGAGTGTTTGGGTATGAATAATCACAGGTCTTTGCATCGTTTTTGCAGTTTGCATAATATCTACAAGTTGCGCGATGTTATGCCCATCTACAGGACCAATATAATCAATCCCTAGCTCCTCAAAAAGTAATCCTGGTGTAATCAAACGCAAAGACTCTTCCATGCGTTTAGCAATATACTTCGCACCTTCACCAAAATTTTCCACAAAACTTTCTGTTGTTTTCTTAAAACGCAGATAAAAAGGAGAAGCCATAGCAGAACTAAGCATTCTACTAACGGCTCCTATAGGTTTAGCTATACTCATTTCATTATCATTGAGTATGATTACCATAGGATATTTTCTATCTCCTAGTTCATTAAGTGCTTCATAAACCATTCCCGCAGTCATAGAACCATCCCCAATCATAACGACGGGTATACGTTCATTTTGTTCTCCTTTAAGCGCAATAGCTTTTGCCGCCCCTACCCCTAGAGAGATAGAAGTTGAACTATGTCCTGCTACAAAAAAGTCATCTGTACTTTCACTTGGTTTTGTATAGCCACAGAGACCATTAAATTGGCGTAAAGTATCAAAGGCTTCCCATCTTCCAGTTAAAAGTTTATGGGCATATGCCTGATGAGAAACATCAAAGATAAAAGGGTCTTTTTGACTATCAAATACTTTGTGCATTGCAACAATTAAATCTGTTGCACCCAAAGTAGAGCTTAAATGTCCCCCATTTTTACTTACGACTCGTAAAATTTCTGCTCGTATATCTGCACTTACTTTTTCTAATTCTTCTATAGATTTTTCTTTTATATTCATACTATTTTTACTCACTTAAAGCTACTTTTTTTACTTTTTCAAATCTCTTACTTATTTCCGAGTCAATATTTCCTGCATCACTCATAGCAATAACACCACCGACACTGATTGCACTGTCAGAGACTACTTCTATATGTTTGAGTGAACCTACTTGTTCAGATATTACACCATGATCTTTTGGATTAACTTTTAGTATCACTTTAGACGCACTTTGTAATTCTTTTATAAGTTCTGATGATAAAACTTTTGCAATTTCCTGTGAATTATCATTGAGTTCTACATGTACAACCTCTTGAGCAATATCAAGTGCAGCATGTATCAAGTTTGTTTTTACCTTTTCTAAAGCACCTTCAAACTCATTGGCACTCGCATCTAACTTTTGCACTGAAGTTGCAAAAAGAGCTAAGGCATCTGACTGTTTGACTTGTGCATCTTCAAGTGCTTTCGCTTTTCCTGCCTCTATGCCCTCAGCGAAAGCTTCTTCTTTTGCTTTTTTTAAAGTAATCTCAAACTCTTCCTCTTTGGCTTCAAGTTTCATTTGTAACTTAATGAAATTTGATGACATTTCATCTGTTTTTTTCATTAAAGATTCGATTAAAGACTCTTTAGAAGAGTTACTCAGCGCACTTGAGTCTACAGAATCACTTTTACGTGCTTTAGGATTGTCATCCTCTGAAAACTGTGTTGTGACTTCTACTGGTTTTTCTTCTTCCTTATTTTTTGCAGAGGAAAAAACCTTAAAGTTATATTTGTTCACTGTGTGTTTATCAATGACTGCACTTGAAATTACCGTTGCCATTTTACTCTATCATCTCTTCGCTAGAACCCATTTGAATAGTACCAGCTTCTGCAAGTCCATTGACCACTTCTACAATCTTTCTTTGAGCTGCTTCAACCTCTTTCATCTTTACCGCACCCAAGAACTGCATCTCTTCTTCAAAAGCATCACGAGCGCGTTCACTCATTGCAGAGAAAAATTTCTCTTTTAACTCTTCAGGAGAGGATTTCAATGCTAACATCAAATCTGC
>Ga0256829_1000161_pt1 | contig 86217 bp, 76 predicted proteins | sample 131447metaG_FD_185979 | JGI IMG/M metagenome (GOLD analysis project Ga0256829, IMG submission 185979) | Hydrothermal vent microbial communities from Lau Basin, Pacific Ocean - 131-447 | ecosystem: Environmental > Aquatic > Marine > Hydrothermal vents | place: Pacific Ocean: Lau Basin | collected... | reverse complement strand
TACCAGATCAGCGACAATCAGGCGGCGGACCAGCTACAAAAGGCCCGCCAGACACTCTTCAAAACCATTCATGGACGGACTCTGAAAACCGGCCGACAGACCTACTTCTATTACCCTGCTTCAGACTTATTTATGGATTGGAAAATACTTCTTGTCTACCCCCGCTTTCCACTGCTTTCCATGGCCGCAACCCGAGCCGAAAGTCCTATAATTGCTACAGGTGATCGCTCGGAGACCACGGTGTCCAGGAACCTGCGATTTGGCCTATTGCTGGCGGCGCTGGCGCTAAGCAGTGGAGGAAATGCATGGGCGGCGAACAGCGGGTCGCAGGATCGTACCCAACCGCGGAAAAACGCTACGCTGCGTCTTGCATTGCCGGCGGTACACAAGATGTTGCGGGCGCCCGGGCCGTTGGTGCCGTATCGTCCGGTGGCGAGCGGATCGCCGCCCGCGTGGCAGTCGCCGCCCGAACTTTTCGATATCCACTCCAATGATCCCCTGCGGCGGGCGGGGCGTGTGAAAATATCCCGAAAATCCAGCCGCCCGATTATTATTCTCTTCACAACCAGCCGTATGGGTGGCTGCCCTTTTTCCGGGGATTCTATTGCGTATCCGCTGCAAGCGGGGTTTAACGGTATGAACACTACCGGGTATCTTGGCAACGAATCCGTGAACCTCTATTTTCTGTGTCTCCAGAATTCATCCCGGTGATTGTACTCCGCGCATGAGACCGGGAACCGACATTCGGGTTACCTACCGGCTGAGTGGCGAGGCCGCTGAGGCGGATGCGCTGGCGCATGCGATCGCTTACGAGCAAACGGTGGAATTGCCGGCGGCGCAAATCGACGGTACGCCGGCAGCGGCTAACGTGGGCCGCATCGAGGCCATCGTGCCCGACCCGGAAGTGCCCGGCGCTCAGCGTGCGTGCATTGCCTATCCGGCGGCGTTGGCCAGTGCTCAGTTGGGGCAACTGTTCAACCTGCTCTACGGCAACATTTCGATGTATCGGGGGGTGCGCCTGCTCAAGCTCACACTGCCGGATGCTCTGCTCACGCATTTCAGGGGTCCCCGCTTTGGTATCGAGGGGGTGCGCCGCCTGACCGGTGTGTACGGGCGCCCCCTGTTGGCGACCGCCGTCAAGCCGCGCGGTGCGGCCACGTCCGAATTGGCAAGCGTCGTCGAAGCTTTTGCCCGTGGCGGCGGAGATATCGTCAAGGACGATCAGAACCTGGTGCATGCCGGATTCGATGAATTTCGCGTTCATGTCGATGCGTGTGCCGACGCCGTCGAGCGCGCCAATGCGGTCAGTGGGCGGCAGTGCCTGTACCTGCCGCATCTGGCGGGCACCGACGAGGAACTGGCCCGGCGCGCCGAGTTCGTGCGTCGCCGCGGTCTGCGCGGCGTGCTGATGTGTCCGCTGGTACTCGGACTGGATCGTGCCCGGGCGCTGGCCGAAGCCTACCAGTTACTGTTCATGGCGCATCCCGCGCTGACGGGCGCCTACACCCGGGGCAGGCGGGAAGGCATTGCGCCCGCGATATTGCTGGGAACCCTGTTTCGCCTGGCCGGCGCCGATGTATCGGTATTTCCCACCCCCGGCGGGCGTTTCGAAGTAACGTCCGCTGCCTGCACTGCAATTGCCACGGCGCTTGCCGCACCGCTGGGCAACCTGGTCGCGAGCCTGCCGGCACCGGCGGGCGGGATACAGGTTTCGCAGGTGCCGAAACTGGCGGCGGGTTACGGTACCGAGGCGGTATGGTTGATCGGCGGGGCGTTGCGCGGCGATACGCGCGGAATTGCGGTCGCCACGCGCGCGCTGCTCTCGGCCATGAATGCGCATTTCGAGCCACGGCAGGAACCGCCCGAAACGACGCCGCCCTCGGCCTGCGAATTACCCGGCACCGGCGTCACCGGTCCGGCCCAATCCTTGCTTCGGGCCGGGACGGACTTTCAGTGGTTCGCCCGCGAGAATCAACGCTACAAATCGACGCAGGCATTACCCTTTCGCGGCGTGCGTCGCGTCGAACTGATCGGCAAACGGGGGGAGTCGTGTCATTTCGAGTTGCGTTACTTCGAGCTGGAACCGGGCGGCTACACAAGCCGCGAAAAGCATCTACACACGCATGTGCTGATTGGTGCGCGTGGGCACGGCACGGTACTCATGGGTGAGGAGCACATCGCGCTCCATCCCGACGATATTGCCTATATTGCGCCATGGCGAGTCCACCAGTTGCGCAATGAAGGCGATCGACCATTCGGGTTTTACTGCATCGTGGACCGGGAACGCGACCGTCCGCTGGCGCCGTGACACCATGGCGCTCGGCAAAACGCGTGAATACCGCCCGCCCGAGGTTGGTGTGCGTTTATGAACAGGCGGTCTTACGCGGTCGAATCGCCCGTGGTCTGTGTTGAGCCTCGAGTTACGCCCGCCCCGTGGAACCCGTTGCGGACAGTTTCCTGGCCTTAATAGGGCTTTCCTGGTTCTCCTGTGGCGGTGGGGCTCAGGAACTCATGGGAATGATGAGCAGCAGGGCAATACCAAGCAGAATGCGGTAAATCGCAAACGGCGTGAACCGATGCGTGCGGATATATCCGAGCAACCACTTGACCGCAGCAAAGGCGACGATCAGCGACACCACAAAGCCCAGTGCCAGGGCACCCCAGTGAGCATGTGCCGCGCTGCCGCTATGCACCACTTTCAACAGCTCGTAACCCGTGGCGGCATACATGGTGGGAATGCCGACCAGAAAGGCGAATTCGGTTGCCGCCGAACGATTGCTGGTGCCGAACAGCATGGCGGCGAAAATGGTTGCTCCCGAGCGTGAAGTACCGGGAAAGATGCCCGCGATCATCTGGGCGATACCGACCAGGATAGCCACCCGCCAGGTGATGGTGCTGCTTTCGGGACGACGTGCGGCAATCTGTTCGGCGGCGATCATCCATACGCCGCCGATAATCAGCGCCCAGGCAATCGGGGCGACCGCCCGGGGCAGCTTGAACCCGAGTTCGACGGCGATCAGGCCGATTACGGCGGTAATGAGAAAGGCGACCAGCAATTTCAACAGGTAATCGCGTGTGGCCGGCTCGCGCCAGCGCGTTACAAACGTCCACAGGCGCCGCCAGTAGATAAACGTGATGGCGAGGATCGCCCCGGCCTGAATACCCACGTTGAACAGATCCGAGCGAGCGCCCAACCAATGTTCGGCGATTAGCAGGTGTCCCGTACTGGAGATGGGCAGAAACTCGGTAATGCCCTCGATAATGCCGAGGAGCACCACGTTAATGAAGTCATGCATGAGCGGCGGCGGCAATCAAAGCGCACAGTTTACCCGATGACAGGTATGGCATAGGGGCTGGTTGGTGTACCGCATAAGTTGGTGTACCGCATAAGCGGTGTCGGAGCTGACTGAAGCGGGCCGTTCAGCCGAGGCGCAGAAGAATCCGGGCAGCCAGCGTGGCGGGATCCTGATCGCGGTTAACCTCGACCACGACCTGTTTGTAGGTCTCGTGTGCCAGTTCGAAGGTCAGGCAATGTTCCGGATCATGGAAGTCGTAAAAAATCCTGCCTGCTCCTGTGAAGAACGTACCCGCCACTTTCACGCCCGGGATACGGGTGCCGATGCGCAAGCCGCGGAACCAGGCCTTCGGTACCGGTTCATGTTTGACCGACTTGATGTGACTGTAGGGAATGTGGAGCGAGCCGTGCAGCGCCAGCACTTTATCGAGAGGATTCAGAAGCACGCCGACGCGTGAAGGTTCGAGTTCGATATGGGCCACGAAGTTCCCCTTTTCAAGAGATCGAATAGCGTTGATTGCCATGGTTCCAAAACCGTGGCCTATCCCCTATTTCTCTTCGCCTTTTGTTTCTCTCCGAAAGCTTCAACAGAATAGCGCTATTTTATCGGATTGTCAACGGAAAGTCCGACCGGTCTCTAGTATGAGAACGAACAGCCGTAAGTGTGTGATCCTTGCATAAAAACGGCGCCCACGAGGGGCGCCGTTGCTTACCAGATCACCATTTAAGCGGTTGCTAAAGTGCGGCTCAGTGGGTTTTGGCCGGTGCGGCGGTAACGGGCTTTTTCTCCAAACGGGTTGGTGCTACTTTTGCCGGTTGGGTGGCGGTGGTGCTCGGCGCCGGAAGTTTGATGTCGATGCTGGCACCCTGTCCCAGTTGGCCCAGGTATTTCTGAACCATTGCTCTCTTGGATTGATTGACCAGGGTGGGTTTCATTGCCGTGAAGCTTGGCGGTGCCGCGGTACGTTCTTTTTGCAGCTCGATCACATGCCAGCCGAACTGCGTGTGAACCGGCGCCTTGGTGTAGCTTCCGGGCTTGAGTTTTGCAACCGCAGACGAAAATGCCGGTACCATCTGGTTGGGTTTGAACCACCCAAGCTCGCCACCCTGCTTGGCGCTCGGGCCGATGGAGTCCTTTGCGGCCAGCTTGGCAAAGTCAGCTCCATGATCCAGTTGGGTGATGATTTTCTCGGCTTCGGCTTTGGTCTTTACCAAAATGTGACGAGCCTTGTATTCTTCGCCGGATTGGGCCTTGACCATTTTTTCATAAGCCTTGCGCAAGGCTTGTTCGGAAGGGGAGTGCGTGTCGAGATAATGCCGTATTGCGACATTGGCGAGGTAGAGGTTGCGCTGCAGGTCCAGCCCCGCACGTACATTGGGGTTGTCTAGTAGCTTGGCCTTTACGGCCGCCTGTGCGGCCAGCGATACTTGGGCCAACTCGCGGGCGATCACCCGTTTTTGGGTGTTGTTAAGCTGGATTTTAGCCCCGCGCGTACGCATCGCCACGTAGGCATTGATTTCCGGAGCGGTTATGGCATGTCCGTTAACAGTAGCCACGACGGTTCCCGGTGGTGAAGCCGGGGTTGCAGCGGATTGTCCGCTGGACTGTTGTCCCGAACCACAACCGGCGAGCAAGCCGGTGATGGCGAGCAATGGAAGGACTTTGATGGCCTTGTTCAGCATGGGGTTCCTCGTATGTGTGAAATTTGATTCGAAGCAGATTTTACACTCTGCCGTGAGCTAGCATAACCGACTTAGCCTCCCCGGCCTAGTTTTGCTCCCGTACTTGCGCTTCATCTGGAGTCAGAGTGATGAGCCGTAAAGCGTGAAGCGGCCCCGCAAGCAGGTCGGCAAGGATGGAGTTGACCAAGCGATGCCGGGTGATTTGATTCAGGCCCTCGAAGCGAGGAGAGACCACTCGCAAGGCCAGGTGGAATCGCCCGGCGGCTTCCCGGTGGCGGGAGTGGCGCCGGGTTTCATCCCGCAATTCTATGTGGCAGGGAGCCAGGGCCCGGGTCAGGGCACGATTGATATCGACCAGCATGTCGGCCGGCGCTTGCAGTTGGCTTTTACTTGTCATTCCATTAGGGGAAATCGAATTTACGCCTTATGATATAAGAGTAGATCCAGAAATACAGGAAAAATCCATGGACAAACCCCGCATGATAAAAATTCATCCCCAAAATCCCCAACGCCGCTTGCTCACCCAAGCGGTTGCGGTGGTGGCAACCGGAGGAGTAATTGCCTATCCCACCGATTCGTCTTATGCTTTGGGATGTCGCCTGAGCGACAAGAGCGCGGCGGATCAACTGCGACGGCTGCGCCGGGTGGATTCCAGTCATCCTTTTACTTTACTGTGTCAAGACCTTTCCCAACTTTCTACCTATGCCCATGTGGACAACCCGGGCTATCGGCTATTGCGCGGGTTGACGCCGGGAGCCTATACGTTCGTGCTGAAGGCCACGCGGGAAGTGCCGCATCGTTTCGTGCATCCAAAGCGCCAAACAATAGGTATCCGGGTGCCGGATAATCTCGTTACCCTGGCGCTTCTGGAAGCATTGGAGCAACCACTGATGAGCACCAGCGTGATCAGCGCGGATTCGGAGGAATCTCCGCCTGCCCGCGCCGAGGAAGTGGCCGAGCGGTATCCCGGTGTGCTGGGACTCATTGTCGACGGGGGTCCAACACCGGGGGAGCTGACCACCGTGGTGGATTTGTCCGAGGGCGTACCGCGGCTCATTCGCGCCGGTCGCGGCCCTTTGGGCGACTGGATAGCGGGGTAAACGTATAATGTCAGCCTGGGGATTCCGAAGATTTAAGAACTTGGCGACAAATTGCGGAGGACAATATAGCTTAGTGAACGACATTTCATGTTGACGCTGAATCTGGTACAAAAAATCATCATTTGGGCGGTTCCCGTGATTTTTGCGATCACCCTCCACGAAGTGGCGCATGGCTGGATCGCCTTACGGCTCGGTGACCCGACGGCAAAAATGCTGGGCCGACTGACGGTTAATCCGATTCGTCACATCGATCCGATCGGTACCGTAATTGTGCCCCTGGTCATGCTGCTTTTGCCTGGCGGGTTTATTTTCGGCTGGGCCAAACCCGTGCCGATCGGGGTGCGCAACTTCAAGAACCCTCGGCGGGATATGGCGATTGTGGCTGCCGCCGGACCCTTGGCTAATTTGGCGATGGCGATTTTCTGGGCCCTGGTGATCCGGTTGGGATTTGCCTTGGATCCCTCCCTGCCTTCGTTGGGCAGGCCCTTGGCCTTGGCCGGAGTAGCCGGGGTATTCATCAATACCTTGCTGATGATATTTAATCTGATCCCCCTGCCGCCGCTCGATGGGGGCCGGGTGGCCGCCGGGCTGATGCCGCGTCGCTGGGCCAACACCTACGAGCAGATCGAACCATTCGGGTTCTGGATCGTGATCGGCCTGCTCTTTATTGGTGCCTTCCGATTCATGTGGCTCCCGATCGCGGCGGCGATGGGATTTCTCTCGTTGTTTGCGGGAATCGAGCCGAATCAACTTATGTTGTTGCTCATGTCGCTGTTACGATGAACGCCGAATCGCCCTATTCGACTGCACTTTCCACTCAGGAGGGGCCTCCTCGCGCGATCATCAGGGGCGAGCCGCTGAACGTTCTCCCACATGACCTGTATATTCCGCCCGATGCCCTGGAGGTCATACTCGAAGCCTTTGCGGGACCTCTTGATCTACTGTTATATTTGATACGGCGCCAGAATATTGACATTCTTGATATTCCGGTTGCCGAAGTCACTCGCCAATACATGAACTATATCGAGATCATGCAGGGGTTGAAACTCGATTTGGCTGGAGAGTATCTGCTGATGGCAGCAACCTTGGCCGAGATCAAATCGCGTTTATTGCTACCGCAATCCGGGGCTAAAGAAGATGGCGAGGAACAGGATCCCCGGGCCGAGCTGGTACGCCGTTTACAGGAATATGAGCGCTACAAGCAGGCAGCGGAAGACCTCGATGCACTACCCCGAATTGGACGGGATCGGTTTGGCGTGAACTTGCCGCTGCCGGCGCGCCAAGTGATACGGGTGGCGCCGCAGGTGAGCCTGGAGGCGTTACTCAACGGGTTTTCGGCTGTTATGCACCGCATGAAGCTGATGAGCGGGCATCGCATCGAGCGCGAACCGGTGTCTATCCGCCAGCGTATGAGCGATTTGCTGGCCCGCCTGCGGGGCGGTACCAGTAAGGTTTTTACGGCCTTGCTCGAGCGCGAGGAGGGCCGCGAGGGGGTAGTGATCAGCTTTTTAGCTGTACTCGAGCTGGTGCGTTCGGGATTTGGGGTTATCACTCAGCCGCGCCTGTATGGGCCCTTGTATATTCAGGCGCAGGGGTTGACCCGGGAGGATGTGGATAATCCCGCAATGAATTCCTCCGGAGCGAATTCGCGGGAAGAGCCCGATGACTGAGACCGGTCCGGCCATCGACGATATCATTTTTGCCGCGTTATTCGCGACCGACCGGCCCTTGGGTCGGGAAGAATTGGCGGGATTATTTGCTCCGGGCGAGGCGATTTCCTGTCCGGATCACAATGAAATCGAAGCTGCGTTGGGGCGTATTTCGGAAAGACTATCGGGCCTGCCTCTGGACCTGCGCCGCCTTGCAAGCGGCTATCGTCTGGAAGTATCGCCCAATTTCAGCCCTTGGGTGAGCCGGTTGTGGGTGGAACGCCCTGCTCGCTATTCACGGGCCCTGCTGGAAACCTTGGCCCTGATCGCCTATCGTCAGCCCATAACCCGGCCTGAAATCGAGGCCGTGCGTGGAGTGGCGGTCAACACCCAAATTATCCGGACATTGGGTGAGAGAGGCTGGATTCGAATAGTCGGCCATCGCGACACCCCGGGGCGGCCCGCTATATATGGAACCACCAAGGCCTTTCTCGACTATTTTGGGTTGGCCGACCTGGATGAGCTTCCCAGCCTTGCCGCAATCCGGGATCTATCGGAGATTGAACCCGAGCTGCCGCTGGAGTCCGTGCCCGACACCGTGGAGACGCCGGGACAAGCGGTTCCCGGCATTACCATGGCGAAGGAAGAGGTGGCGGTGCCGCAAGCCGGGTCGGAAGAGGCCGCAATTCTTCCCGGCCCCTGGCCGCCGAAAACGGACGGAGGCGATGAAAGTTTCTGATACGGCCGAGCGCCCGGAAAAACTCCTGGCACGCCTGGGTGTGGCTTCGCGGCGCGAGGTAGCGCGTTGGTTGGCCGCGGGGCGGTTGAGGGCACAGGGGCAGGTGCTGCGTGGCGGGGAGCGAATTCGGCCTGGGGATTCGTTGCGCTTGGATGGGCGTCCGCTACATCTTCCTACCACGGAAGCCGAACAACGGGTGCTACTCTACAACAAGCCCGTGGGCGAGATTGTGACCCGGCACGATCCTCAAGGCAGGAGCACCGTATTTTCCGCCTTGCCGCGACTGCATGGCGGACGCTGGATCGCAGTAGGTCGATTGGATATTTCGACCACGGGGCTGTTGTTGCTGACTTCGGATGGGGACTTGGCCGCACACCTGATGCATCCACGTAACGCCCTGGAGCGACGCTACCTGGTGCGGGTCGACGGGCGGCTTACCGCGACGCAGACCCGGGCCTTGATCCAGGGAGTCCTGCTGGAAGACGGATGGGCCCGGTTTATCAGTTGTCGGGCGCGGACTTCCGCCCAAGGGCGCAACCAATGGTACTATGCCAGTCTGCTCGAAGGGCGAAAACGTGAAGTACGACGGCTTTTTGAAGCCATGAATCTCAGGGTAAACCGACTTCATCGGGTCGGTTATGGACCGATCGATTTACCGCGCGATTTGGTATCCGGAAAATGGAGGGAGTTGAGCGAAGACGAACGGGGGCGGTTGCAGGCTTCGGTTTAATGAACGACTCGTTGCGGGGAGTTAAATGATAGAGGGGTGAACCTTTTGGTGAAATGAATATCCAAAAAAAGGATGATACTCGCATCGGCAAGCAGGGCGGGAATGGCCGGGACTGAGGCGGATCGTCTCCTGGTGGAACGGGTACAGGCCGGCGAGCGAACCGCTTTTGATGCCTTGGTGCTGAAGTACCAACAGCGAATTTTCAAGCTGGTGTCCCGATACGTGTGGAACCGTGAAGAGGCGAGGGACGTCACCCAGGAAGTGTTCGTACGTGCCTACCGGGCAATTGGCAGTTTTCGGGGAGATAGCGAGTTTTATACCTGGCTGTATCGCATTGCTGTGAATGCAGCTAAAAATGCAGTCGGAACGGCGACCAGGAATCCGGTAGAAGGGGGATTGGATATCGATGATCCGGAAATTGGTGAGATTCGGACGAAACTTACCGATGTTTCCAGTCCGGAACATCTGCTCTGTGCCGAAGATCTGAAACGTACCATCAATGATGCCATCGGTGCACTTCCAGCGGAACTTCGGCGCGCAATTTTACTCAGAGAAATCGAAGGAATGAGTTATGAGGAGATTGCGAACGCCATGCATTGCCCGGTGGGTACCGTTCGCTCCCGTATTTTTCGGGCTCGCGAGGCGATTTTTATTCGTATCAAGCCCTTGCTGGAGTAAGTTTTATGCTGAGTGACATACTGCGCGAACAGATTTCCGCCTTTATGGATGGGGAGTTGCCCCAGGAAGAGTCCGCCTTGTTGCTCAGGCGCCTTGCGAACAACCGCGAAGTGGGTCGGTGTTGGCAATATTATCACCTGATCGGCGATGCTTTGCGCGATGAGTTGGCTCCGGAGATTGCCCGCGATATGACCCTGGGGGTAGGGCGGGCACTGGAAAAACCGGTGGCGCGTTCTCGATTACGACGGTTTACTACACTGGCCGCGGGAGTCGCGGTAATCGGTTTGGCGGGTATAGTCGGCGGACTGGTTTCGCACCAGATAGAGGGAGGCGGTAAGGTATTTGCCCCGGGAAGGGGAGGGAGCCCTCAGCAATCGATTCTGCCGCGCCAGGTTGACTGGAGGCAAACGCCGAGTCCGGTTCAAACGGAACTCAGTCAGTATTTATTGATGCACGACCTTTATGCCCCGCAGCTTCATGCTCCGGCCTCACCCGCAGGTTCTCCAATGACCTCGGCGAATCCCTCGGGTGCCCCTCATCGGCAGGCCGCTCGGAACTAAATGTCGCCGGTTCGTAGTACTCTTACCTTCATCACTTTGTTATTTCCGGCGATCGCCCTGGCGGCGGTATCGTCGGGACAGGCCGAGGCCTTGTTCGAACAGATGCAAAGTGCACTTGCCCGGCAAAGTTATCGGGGCGTAATTGTTTATGTCGGTGGGGGGCATATCGCCAGTTACCGACTGGTGGTTTTGCAGGGCGATTATGCTCGTCTTGTCTCTCTCAGCGGACCAGCACGTGAAATTATTCGTGGCCTACACGCAGTAGTTCGGTTACGCCCGGGGGTGGATGAGACGGTTGTTCGCGGTACCGGCGGGAACAGCTCTCCTTTGCCGTTTCCCCCGGCCACACAGGTGCCGGTTACCCGGCTTGAGCGCTATTACCGTTTCGCTCTTGGGGGTTGGGATCGAGTAGCCGGTAAACGGGTGCGGCTTTTACTGTTGATTCCACGGGATCATTGGCGCTACGGTTACCGGGTTTGGGTCGCGCAGGGTAGCAATTTGCCGCTGCGCTCCGAATTGATTGGAGGCGGAAATCATGTTCTTGAGAGTGCCATCTTCACCCGGATCGCGTTATTAAATGAAAAATCGGCCTACGCGGCCATAGGTTCCGGGGCCATGCGGATGATCAAAAAGATTGACGCCGGTTACTATCCAACCCGAAAAATCTGTAGCCTGAGGGATGGGGAAAAAGAATTCAAGATAGATCATTTGCCTCCGGGTTTTCGAATTTTTGACAAGGTTTGCGAGAAGCCTCCAGGTGCTGCTTCTCCCATCAGCCATGTGACTGTCGGGGACGGGCTGGCCAGCATATCGGTTTTTGTTACGCTGCATCGATCGGGGGATGCCAGCCTGGTGGGGGCGGCTGTATTGGGATCCACCCATGCGGTCGGACGGATCGATGGTGTGTTTTCGGTAACTGCCATGGGCGATGCACCCCTCATTACCGTGTCCCGGATTACTCATGGCGTTGTTATGGCCGGGCATTGAATTGCCCCGTCGCGAGTATAATTAAGGCATGTGACTCGGCGATGGCCGACTATTGAGCATCCCAATTCGAAATTTTGCCATTATTGCCCATATTGATCATGGCAAGTCAACCCTTGCGGATCGGCTAATAGAACGTTGCGGTGGACTTAGTAGGCGCGAGATGTCCGCCCAGGTACTCGATTCCCTGGCAGTAGAACGCGAGCGCGGAATTACCATCAAGGCGCAGAGCGTGCGCTTGGATTATCTCGCGCATAATGGCCGGCACTATCAGCTGAATTTGATTGATACGCCGGGGCACGTGGATTTTTCCTATGAAGTTTCTAGATCATTGGCCGCCTGTGAAGGCGCCCTGTTGGTGGTCGATGCATCTCAGGGCGTGGAGGCGCAGAGTGTAGCCAATTGCTACAGTGCCGTCGAGCAGGGTCTGGAGGTGTTGCCGGTACTCAATAAGATTGATCTGCCGATCGCCGACCCCGTACGGGTGGCCGCCGAAATCGAGGATCTTATCGGTATCGAAGCAAAAAATGCGCTCGGTATCAGCGCCAAAACCGGTGAAGGGATCGATTGCCTGCTTGAGGAGATTATTGCCCGAATTCCTCCGGCGGGTGGAAATGCGAATGACCCATTGCGCGGCTTGGTTATTGATTCCTGGTTTGATCCCTATGTCGGAGTGGTCTCCTTGGTGCGGATCAAATCGGGGATACTGCGCCGGGGAGGCCGCATCAAGATGATGTCTGCGGGTGGCGTCTGGCAGGTCAGTCGAGTCGGAAGTTTCAGTCCCCATATGAACGATGCCGATTATCTTGCATGTGGTGAGGTGGGGTTCGTGATCGCCGGAATCAAGGATATAGACGGGGCTCCGGTCGGCGATACATTAACCAATGCCGAACGTCCGGCTAAAGTGGCTTTACCTGGATTTTCACCGCTGAAACCGCGAGTATTCGCCGGATTATTCCCGGTGGAGGCATCGGCTTTCGAGGCCTTGCGCGATGCCCTCTCAAAATTGCGCCTGAATGATTCCGCCCTCTATTTTGAGCCGGAATCTTCGGATGCCCTGGGGTTTGGTTTCCGCTGTGGGTTTCTCGGTCGCCTGCACATGGAAATCGTCCAGGAGCGGCTTGAGCAGGAATATGGAATCGAGCTGATTACCAGCGCGCCTTCGGTGGCATACCGGGTTACCACGGCAGATGGAATCGTGCATGAGGTGGAAAACCCGGCGGCAATGCCGCCGCGCGGGGAGATAGTCAAAATTGAGGAGCCGGTAATTCAGGCGAACATCCTCACGCCGCATGCCTACGTCGGTGCGGTTATCGGCCTGTGCGAACAAAAACGGGGGCGTCAACAGAGCATGATGTACCACACCGGACAGGTGAGATTGATTTATGCCTTGCCGTTGGCGGAAATTGTACTCGATTTTTTTGATCGACTTAAATCGGTGAGCCGCGGCTATGCCTCTTTCGATTATGGCCCGGCAAGTTTTGTCGAGGCTCCGCTGGTAAGGCTCGATTTACTGATCAATCATAATCGGGTGGATGCCCTTTCAGTTATCGTACACCGGGATCAGGCTTATGCGCGTGGGCGCGAGCTTACCGAAGCCTTGCGGGGGCTGATCCCCCGGCAAATGTTTGAAATCGCGATACAGGCGGCCATCGGAAGCCAGGTGATCGCCCGAAGCAGTGTTAAGGCTTTACGCAAGAATGTTACCGCCAAGTGTTATGGCGGTGATATCAGCAGGAAGCGGAAATTGCTTGAGAAACAAAAAGAAGGTAAAAAACGGATGAAACGGGTTGGTAAGGTTGAAATTCCTCAAACGGCATTTCTTGCCGTGTTACAACAAGGTAAAAACCAGGACTAAAAGGACAAGATGATGTTATATGCATGGCTGATCTTTCTTCTGACTCTAGGTACCGGGTTGGTGTGGCTCGTTGATGTGCTGGTACGCCGACGTCGCAGGAGAGCGGGAACAAGCACTCCGCTTCCCGGTTTCTGGCGGGTTTTGGTGGACAACTCGCGTGGATTTTTCCCATTTTTACTCGCGATTTTCCTGATCCGCAGCTTTGTGGTGGAACCCTTTAATATTCCTTCGGGCTCGATGATGCCTTCGATTTTGGTAGGTGATTTCGTGGTTACCGAAAAGTTTGCCTATGAACTGCATTTGCCGATCGTACACACCAGGCTCGTTCGAACGGGGCGGGTTCAACGCGGGGATGTGATAGTTTTCCGTTTTCCCCCCGATCCCAAGGTCGACTTCATAAAACGGGTCATTGGCCTGCCGGGGGATACGATTCGTTATACCTGCAATAACCAACTGATCGTTAATGGGAACCCGGTGCGTATGCAACGGATTGGAATTTATCCGGGGGAAGGGAAACAACACCGGATGGGTGGCGCATTGCTATACAAGGAATGGTTGCCCCGTAGCGGGGGGCGGAACGTCGAAAATCAAATTCTGATTATGCCCGATCGGCCAACGGTCTGTGGTCGTAGCTGGATGGTGCCGAAAGGGCATTATTTCGTCATGGGAGATAATCGTGACGACTCCGATGACAGCCGATATTGGGGTTTTGTCCCGGCCCGCAACATTGTCGGTAAGGCGGTTGCGGTATTCTTCAATTTCCAGGGCTGGACGAATTGGCCCCTATGGAACCGGATTGGTACCCGGTTGCGCTAGCACCGGGGGCGGCTCAAAATAGAAGGAGGCCATATTCACACGGAGGGTTACAAAATGGGAAAAAGAGAAGGTGGTATGACCCTGATCGGGTTGCTGCTGATACTGTTCCTGCTCGGAATCTTGGTGTTTGCTGCAGCACGACTTGTGCCGATTTATATCCAGGCTTTCAGTATAAAGGCATCGCTGGATGCCGTGCGTTCGGATGCGGCTACCCAACCGATCGGCAAGCTGCGCGAGGAACTGGTTAACCAGATCATAATCAATAGAATAAAGGGAGTTCAGGTTTCGGATTATGTTTTTACCCGGCGTGGGAACAAGTTGACTATATCCATTTCACGTAATATCGAAGGGCCATTCATCGGCAATCTCGATTTCGTGCTTCACTACAAGTATGCAATCACGGTTACCCGTGGGACCAATGAGTGATTCCATCCACGTGCTTGAAAAGCAACTGGGATATTGTTTCGATAATCCCGAATTGGCTGTTACCGCGCTGACCCATTGCAGTGCGGGGCCCGACAACAACGAACGCCTGGAATTTCTCGGTGATGCGGTACTGGGTCTGGCCATTGCCGAAACGCTTTATAAACGCCAGCCCGATCTGGCCGAGGGTGATCTCACGCGGATGCGATCCCACCTGGTTAACCGGGAGACACTGGCCGAGCTGGCAATCGAACTCGATTTAGGTGATTTTTTAACCCTGGGGCAGTGCGAGCGGCGTACGAGAGGGAGGCAGCGCCATTCGATTCTTGAAGATGCCCTGGAAGCGATTATCGGTGCCGTTTTTTTCGACTCGGGTTATGGAGCGGCCCGGGCACTGGTACAACGGTTGTTCGCGAAACGACTGGAGTCTTTACCGGAAGCCGAAACTCTCAAAGATCCAAAAACTCGGTTGCAGGAACGCCAGCAGGCGCAAAAGCTGGAGATTCCTATTTATACCCTGGTAGAACATAGCGGCCCCGAGCATGCACGGCGGTTCGTGTGTGAATGCCGTATTGAGAAACCGGAGTTAATCGCGCGGGGAGTCGGCAGCAGCCGCCGCCGAGCGGAGCAGGCCGCGGCCGAGGCGCTTTTGGAGCGGCTGATATGAACGAACCAATATACCGCGCCGGATTTGTGGCGCTGGTCGGGTCTCCCAACGTAGGCAAGTCCACACTGGTCAATGCCCTGGTAGGTGAAAAAGTATCGATCGTAAGTCGCAAGGCGCAAACCACCAGGAGACGGATTCTCGGTATCGTTTCCCGGCCCGCCTACCAGTTGATTTTAGTGGACAGTCCCGGCATGCATGAGGGCCGAGGGCGGTTACTCGACCGAGCATTAAACGCCAGTGTGCGCGAGGCGGCGGCACAGGCCGATGTGGTGGTTTGCGTCGCCGAGGCCGGGAACTGGCGTAAAGAGGATCGACGAGCGCTTGGCTTGGCTTTCACGATGCACCGTCCGGTTCTGTTGGTGCTCAACAAGATCGACCGGATCCGCCCGCGGGAACGCTTATTACCAATTCTTGCCGAACGAACCTCGGAGTATCCGCAGCTTGTCGCGGTAGTGCCAACGGCCGCCCGAAGAGGTGATAACGTGGGCCACCTGGCCGAAGTACTGGCTTCTCATTTGCCTATTTCCCCCCCCTTGTTTCCTCGTGATCAGATCACTGACTTGAATCTGGTTGAACAGGCGGCTGAAACGGTTCGTGAGGCACTGATCGAGCGGTTGGGGGATGAACTGCCCCATGCGACTCACGTCAGTGTAGAACGGCATGCCGATCTGGGCGCCCGGCTTCTCATCGAAGCCATGATCTGGGTTGAACGAGAGAGCCAGAAGGGTATCGTGATTGGAGCGGGAGGGCGCATGATTAAGGCGATTGGAACCGCGGCACGCAAGACTCTAGAGGTTGAACGGGAAAGAGCTGTTACCCTGAAATTGCGGGTGGGCTTGCGTTCGGGATGGAGTCGGGATGCGCGAATCTTGAGCGAGTTGGGTTTGGGCCGGTGAGCGAATTCCGCCGCGTGGGACCAGTCCCGGCGTGGTTACTGCACCAATACCCTTATCGGGAATCGAGCCTGATCGTCGAGGTCTTTACGCTTGAATATGGCCGCCTGGGACTGGTGGCCCGTGGGGCCAGAACTCGACACCGGGGGGGTAATAGACTCGCGCTGTTTATGCCATTGATGCTTTCGTTCCACCAGCGGGGCGAACTGGGTACGCTGATCGATGCCGAAGCAACAGCCCGGCCTGGGCAGTATGCCGGGCACGATTTCTTTGCCGCCTGTTACCTTAATGAATTGATCTTGAAGTTGCTTCCCCGTGCCGATCCCGCACCGGAGGCGTACCAACTTTATGGGGAGGCGCTTGAAGGAATCGCCTCCTCTTCGAAAGTGGCCGTTCGCCGCTTCGAGGGCCGCTTGCTACGCACGCTGGGGCTGGTTCCTTCGCTGCGGGTGGATGGCTCGGGCCTCGCGCTTTCTCCCCGGAAGCGGTATCACTATGTCGCCGGTCAGGGGTTGGTCGAATCCGATCAGGGTTACAGCGAACGTACCTTAGCCGCCATCGAGGCCGAGTATTATGATAATGCGGTTGTATATCACGCCGCTGGACAGCTTTTCCATGCCATTATCGGGGCGCATTTGGGACGGCGGCGGCTGAAAACCGTCGCGGTGGCACGCGAGGTGGCGCAAATGAGTTGGGGGAATAAAACATGAAGCAACGGCGAATTGCTCTCGGTATCAACGTGGATCACGTGGCGAGCTTGCGCCAGGCCCGGGGTACGGTCTATCCCGATCCGGTGCGGGCGGCCCTGATTGCCGAGGAGGCCGGAGCCGATGGGATTACGGTTCACTTGCGCGAGGACAGGCGGCATATTCAGCAACGTGATGTGCGGCTTTTACGCGAACTGGTGGCGACCAAGCTGAACCTGGAAATGGCCGTTACCGAGGAGATGATCACGATTGCCTGCGAGCTGGGTCCGGATGATGTTTGCCTGGTGCCCGAACGCAGGGCCGAGTTGACCACCGAAGGGGGGTTGAATGTAGCGGCTGACCCCGCCCGGTATGATGAGGCGATATCGCGCCTCGCCCGGGCGGGTATCCGGGTCTCGTTATTCATCGACCCGGATCCACACCAGGTTATGGCCGCGGCCACGATCCATGCACCGGTCGTTGAACTCCATACCGGCGCCTATGCAAATGCTTCCGCAGAATCTAAAATTAATGAAATAAACAGGTTAGTATTATCTGCTGAGAAAGCACTGGAACTCGATTTGGTGGTTCACGCCGGTCATGGTTTGCACTACCGCAATCTCGATCCAGTGCTGAATCTGCCGGGTCTGGCCGAGCTCAATATCGGCCATGCGATTATGGCCCGCGCCCTGTTTACGGGCCTGCCCACAGCGGTCAGGGAGATGCGCATGCTGCTCGACAAATGATCTATGGGGTAGGCACTGATGTGGTGGAACTGGCGCGCATACGCAGGCTTTATCAACGTTGGGGTGAGCGCGCCGAACAGCATATTCTTACCGCCGGTGAACGGCAAAGGCTACGGCTCCGACGGCGGGATCCGGCGCGTTACCTGGCTTTACATTTCGCCGCCAAGGAGGCCGTGGTCAAGGCGCTGGGTACCGGCTTCACTCCGCGTGTGACGCTGCATGATGTCGAGGTGGTACCCGACTCCGCCGGGCGTCCCGAGGTGGTTTTTTCCCCGAAAGGGGCAGCCTATGTCGCCGAGTGCGGCGCGGGGGTTGCCCACCTCAGCCTAAGCGATGATGCCGGAATTGCGGTCGCGTTCTGCGTGTTGATGCGGCGAGAGGCAAGCGGTTAGGGGAATTCAAGCGGAAGGATCTCCGGACTGCGAGGTATGGCAGTCGGCTTTTCCGGGTGAGTTATCCCGTAACTCGCATAGAAACTTGGACAGGCGGGTTAAATTAACCGGTTTGGTGAGGTAGGCATCAAAGCTTGCCGCTTGGGCGCGATGGTGCATCATCGGGGTGGCATCTGCGCTGAGTGCAACCAGTAGGATAGCGGGGTGGCGCCGGCGGAGTTTAGGGCCGAGGCGAGTGCCGTCTTCCTGCTCTAAATGCATGTCCACCAGCGCGGCATGCCAGTTACCCTCGATCGAGTCTATTTCCGCGGAGCCGGAAATGGCGCAAATGTGTGCCGCTTGTGATTCCAGGGTTTGGATTAACAGTTCCCGGCTGATGCGATTGTCGTCGATGACCAGGATGCGCCAACCCTGCAATTCATGCCCCAGTGTCGGCGGTCTGGCGGATTGGATATCCGTGAGCAGGGCATTTACCAGGTCTCGAAGCCGGTTACGGGTTGCACAGGCATCCTGCATGTCTCCGCTTAGGCTTGATTCCAGGATCCGTGCCGCTGTCTCGGTGGCCTTCAGACCGAGTACGGCGGCGGTGCCGCGCAGGCCATGTGCGCTGGAACTTGCGGCGGCGTAGTCGCCGCTGCTGATGTGCCTGCACAACCGTTCCAGATCTATTGGAGCGTCTTCGCAAAGCATACGCCAGAGCCGGGGAGTATGAATCAAATGTTCTGTTGGTCGTCCCGATGCCGCCGATGAATTTTCGAGCCACTGTTCAAGCCGCTGTTGGCTCAAGCACTTGGGCGCTTCGCGGGTATCTGTACCGTTTTCGGGCCCCAGGTGAGAACGAAGAACCAGCATCGGCAGGGCGGAATCGGGCGGTGGAATATCATTTTGCGCCAGACCCAACAGTGCGTGAGAAAACTGTTTTGGGCTGCGGATTGCGGCATCGAAAGTGGACCGAGCGGCGATTGTTTCAACCGTGGCCCCGGCCGCGACGAGGCGGGATTTCAGTGCCCCGCGCACAATGGGATCGGCTTCATAGAGAAGGACACGGGCCGCCGTACCTGCTGTTGGCCGGGATGTCCTGGCAAGCTGGGATAAAAAACGGACGCTAAACTCCGCCCCCCCGCCTGGCGCTTCTCCCACCGTAATGTGTCCGCCTAGCGCTTCTACCAGCTTTTTACTGATGGCAAGACCCAGGCCGGAACCTTCAGTCGTGCCTGCCTGCTCCAGGCGGGCACGGCGCTCAAAAATCAGACGCCGCTGGTCCACGGCAATACCGGGGCCGGTATCACGAATTTTAATCTCGATCAGCCCGTTGCTCTTGCCGCGTAAGATAACTTGCAAATGCAGGCTGATTCTCCCTTTGGTGGTGTACTTGATGGCATTCCCAAGCAGGTTTCCCAGCACTTGTTGCAGGCGTAAGGGATCGGTTCGGACACACAAATTCCGCCAACCGCCACAGTCGGCGATCAACTCCAACTCCTTGGCATAGGCCATCGGCGCAACCAGGGTGATGGTTTCGTCGATCAAGGACACAATGTCGGTGTCACGCATCTGGATGGGTACCGTGCCCGCTTCGATTTCAGCCAAGGCAAGAATATCTTCTACCAGGCGAGTGAGGGTATTCGAGGCGTTTTCCAGAACTCCCAAAGCCTCTTGCTGAGCAGTGGACAAGTGCCCTTTACCCAGGAGACCGGCATAGCCCCGAATGGCGTGTAACGGGGTACGCAGCTCGTGGCTGAGTGTGGCCAGAAACTCTGACTTGGCCGTGCTTGCCGCCCGGGCGCGTTCGCTGGCGAGCATCAGCTCGGTATTCTTACCCGCGAGTTCGGCGGTTGCGGCGCTAACTTCCCGGTCGAGTTTTTGTCTTGTGGCGCGCAGCGTGACGGCAATGCGATTGGCGTCCTGTTCGAGCCGGGCCAATTCATCGCGACCGCGCACTTGGAGCGGAGAACCGTATTCACCCCGGGCGACCCGGGCGAGGTAGCGGGCTACTTGGCGGATGCGCCGGGTCGGCCAGGCACTGGTGGAGAAGGCGAGCAGCAAGGCAATTGTAAAAGTTCCCAGTGACGTCAGAACAGCCAAGATGATGGCCAGGCCGGCTTCGCGCCAATATATCTGCGGAGCAATCGTTACGCGCACGGCACCGCCTGGTATGGCTCCGGAAAGAGACGTCGTCGCGCTCAAACTTGCAGACCGGATAAAGCCGTGCCCGAGAATTTCCTCGAAATTTTGTTGTTCTTTATAAGGTAAGGGGGGTAATCGAAGATTTAGGTCTGCCAGCCGCTTGCCTTCTTTGGACAGCAATTCGACTCGGGTCAACATGCCGGTGACCATACGTTGGCGTGCAATTTTTGCAAGGTTGGCGTGAGCCGGATCGGCAAGATGGTAGGCACGAGCAAAACTTTCCGCTTCTAGGCGGGCGGTCAGCTGTGCATGCGCACGGGCATTGGCAATCCCCTCGGTGGCCATTCCGAATCCCAGCGCCAACACGGCAACCAGGGCAGGCAGCAGGGTCGCCATGATCAGCCGGGTGCGTAGCCGCATTACCGCACGCATGAGAGGTCGCCGGTTACCCTTAAAATAAACTAACTAATGTTACACTGCCAGGTTGGAATAGGGTAGTGCGCATGAGTATTTTCGCCTTCGCTATCGAAGCGGCCCCGGGGGTTACGCCAAGGCGCCGCTTGCATGGCCTGAAGTGTCCGTTGAAAGGATAAATGCGGTGGGGGGGGCACGGAAGACGGTGGAAATCCTCAATCTCAGCCACGATGGACGCGGCGTGGCCCGCCTGGAGGGTAAGGCCCTGTTTGTTGCCGGCGCCCTGCCCGGGGAAAGTGTCCGGGTAGAAGCGGTGCGGCACCACCGCCGATTTGACGAAGCCAGGCTCGTGGAAATAGTCAAACCGGCATTGGAGCGGGTTCGGCCCGCCTGTCCCCATTTTGGCTCCTGTGGCGGCTGTAGCCTCCAACATCTGGCGGAATCGGCGCAATGGATCGCCGGGGAACGCGCCTTGCGGGATGCATTGGAGCGAATCGGTGGCATCACCCCCGAATGCTGGTGGCCGCCTCTTGCCGGACCGGCCTATGGCTATCGCCGCCGTGGACGTCTCGGAGTGCAGTATGAGCAGCACCGGAAACGGATACGGGTCGGATTCCGAAAGTCGGGAGGGCATAGTATCGCGGCGATTGTTGATTGCCCGGTTTTGACCACTTCGAGTGCGGCCATACCGGGGGAGCTGGCTAGCCTCATCTGTTCTCTATCCACCAGCAAGGCTCTTTCGCAGGTTGAATTCGCATTCGGAGATACATCCAATGCATTGATATTAAGGAAATTAAAACAATTTACACCCGGTGATATAAATCGGCTTATTGCCTTTGGACGTGAACATGACTACGCCCTTTGGTTGCAACCGGGAGGGTCGGAAACACTTCGGTTGCTTATGGGGCCGGCCCTGCTGGGATATTCACTACCGTGATTTTTTTCTACGTCTGCATTTTCTGCCAAGCGATTTTGTCCAGGCGAATGCGGAGGTGAATCGACTGCTGGTGGCGGACGTGGTGAGGCGGCTCGAACTGGATCACGGATCACGGGTACTGGAGCTATTCAGCGGGATGGGAAATTTCAGCCTGGCGCTTACCCGTCGGGCGGGAGAGGTGGTTGCCGTGGAAGGAGATGCCTCCCTGGTGGGTCGTGCCCGGGCGAATGCCCGAGCCAATGGCATTGAGAATATCGCCTTCCATCTTGCCGATCTTGCGCGCAAACCTCGTGCGGGTTCACCCTGGTTGACCCGGCGAGTGGATGCCGTGTTGCTGGATCCGCCGCATGGTGGTGCGGCGGCATTGATTCCCGCACTGATTGACTTACGTCCCCAACGGATATTTTACGTGTCCTGCCATCCGGCAACTCTTGTCCGGGATGCCGCCGAATTGATGAAAGGGGGATTCCGCCTGCACGGCGCCGGAATTGCTGCTATGTTTCCCAATACGGGTCATGTCGAATCCCGGGCGCTGTTCGAGGCAAGCTGAGTCGTATGGGAATAGAAATCGAACGTAAGTTTCTGGTAACGGATTCGGGCTGGCGGGAAGCGGCCGGCCACCGGTCACGGTATCGCCAGGGGTACCTGGCACTCACGGAGCAGGTGTCGATCCGGGTACGGGTCGAACTTCCGAACGGTCGTTCCTGGTTGGGTATCAAGGAACGTCGGGTCGGAAGAGTCCGCGGCGAGTTTGAATACCCGGTACCGCCTGAGGATGCGGGGCAATTGCTAGCGCTTTGCCGAGGTCAGTGGGTGGAAAAAAATCGCTACCATGTGTTACATGTCGGTCATCTCTGGGAGGTTGATGAGTTTTTGGGTGAAAATGCAGGCTTGGTAGTAGCCGAGATAGAACTCAAACGTGAGGATGAGCGTTTCGAGCCGCCAAAATGGTTGGGGCGGGAAATCACCGATGATGAGCGATATTACAATGCGGCTTTGGCACTCACCCCCTGGTCCCGGTGGGAGAGTTGATCTTCCATGCAGGAGCGGGCTTTCGCGCGTGTGTCGCTGGCTGCCCAGTCCATGGTCTTGGTCGGGCAGGAGGGCCGGGTACGCCAATTTCAGATATCGACATCGCGCTTTGGGGCGGGCGAACACCTGGGAAGCCGCTGCACCCCCCGCGGGAAACATGTAGTGCGGGCAAAGATCGGAGCAGGAGTCGAACCGGGAACGGTTTTCGTCGCCCGCCGCCCAAGTGGAGAAAAGCTGACTCCGAGCCTATATGCCAAGGCTCCGGATCGCGACTGGATTCTGACTAGAATTCTCTGGCTGTCCGGCTGCGAGCCGGGGCGAAATCGTTTGGGAACGGTCGATACCATGCGCCGTTACATCTACATTCATGGCTGCCCGGATCAGGAACCCATAGGCATTCCTCTTTCCCATGGTTGCATCCGCATGCGCAACGAGGATGTGATCGAATTGTTTGCTTCCCTGGATGTCGGCTCTCTTGTATTCATTCACGAGTACTCGTTTTGATTCCCGGTCCGCTGATTGTCGATATTGCTGGGAATCATCTCGCTTCCGAGGATCGGGAGCTGCTGGCGCACCCCCTGGTAGGCGGTGTTATCTTGTTTGCGAGGAACTGTCCGGATGCCGCCGCCGTGGCCGCCCTGAGCCGCGAGATTCATGCGCTGCGTACGCCACCGTTGTTGATAACGATCGACCAGGAAGGGGGCAGAGTCCAGCGTCTGACTGCGGGGGTTACGCGCCTGCCTTCACCTGCGCGTCTCGGTGCGGTTTATGAACGGGACGCCGGGGCTGCCTGCCGTCTGGCCCGAGGGGTCGGTTGGTTGATGGCCACGGAGCTGCGCGCCCTTGATGTAGATGTTAGTTTCTCTCCGGTGCTGGATCTGGGTGGGCGCAGCCGGGTGATCGGCGATCGCGCCTTTCACCGGGATGCCGAGATCGTTAGCGAGTTGGCTCTTGCCTGGTCCCGGGGTATGGAGGCGGCGGGAATGCGCCCGGTTGCCAAACACTTTCCCGGGCACGGCGGGGTGGCGGGGGACAGTCATGTCGAACGGCCGGTGGATCGCCGGAGCTATTCCGAACTGGCTGTATCGGATCTTATGCCTTTCGAACGTCTGATGCTGCGTGGCCTGGCAGGACTCATGCTCAACCATGTGGTTTATCCTAGGGTGGCTCCGGAACCGGCCAGCCTGTCCCGGGTCTGGATACACGATATTCTGCGCGGGGAATTCGGTTTCGAGGGGGTGGCAGTGGCGGATGACCTAAGTATGGCCGCGGTAGCCGCGTGGGGTAGCGCCCCGTCCCGGGTTGCGGCGGCCCTGGCGGCAGGTTGTGACCTGGTACTCTTGTGCAATGACCGCACCGCGGTCAATGCGGTCATTGGCGCCGCCGATATCTTGCCGCTCAATCCCGCTTCGGCATTGCGGCGTAGCCGGCTTACCCCGATCCGTGATAAACCCGGCCCGGAGATGGGACTGGAATACCTGCAACAAGTTCGCCGTGCTGTTAAGCATCTTGAAAATGGTGATTCCTTTACGCTGGAGAGTTGAAATTAACACACCAACGAGATCAGATTATTATCCCGAGGGACGGCTGGTTCATGATGCCGAGGCGGTAGCGACCGCGATTCAGATGCAGGCGCAAAGGCTGCGGCCACGGTTGGAGGGGCGTAACCCGCTGGTGTTGGTTGTCATGTGCGGTGCGCTCTACTACGCCAGCTGGCTTACGCTGGCCCTGGCGATACCGCTGGAACTCGACTATGTGCATCTTGGGCGTTACGGGTCGGGCAGAAAGGGTAGGGCGGTTCGTTGGGAACGCAAACCCGGGGCCGAGCGACTTGCGGGACGCACGGTGCTGGTAGTGGATGATATTTTCGATGAAGGGGTGACGCTGACCACGATTGCGGCCTTCTGCCGCGAAGCCGGTGCACGGGAAGTATTCACGGCGGTATTGGCCCGTAAGCGCCGAGCGCATCTCCCCGGTGGTATACACCCGCCCAGTTCGGTTGCACTCGAGGTGCCGGATGCATTCGTGGTGGGTTGCGGTCTCGATGATGCGGGACATTGGCGTAATCTTCCGGCTATCTATGCCCTGAATGAAGGAGGCTGACCCATGCCCAAGCTGGCCATTCTCGGAGGAACCGGTCTTACCCGACTGGAACAACTTGAAATATACCGCCGGGAGGTGGTTTTTACTCCCTATGGGGAGCCTTCCGGCCCTTTGGCCCATGGTGTACTTGCAGGCCACAAGGCTGTATTTCTCGCTCGCCACGGCTATGGGCACACTATTCCCCCGCATCGGGTCAATTACCGCGCGAACCTTTGGGCGTTGAAAAATATCGGGGTGGAACAGGTCATCGCCTTTGCCTCGGTGGGAGCAATTAATTCCCGTTTTCACCCCGGTACGCTTGTGGTTCCCGATCAGATAGTTGACTATACCCATGGGCGTGACAGTACGTTTTTTGAGGAAGGCCGGGTGGTACATGTGGATTTCAGTTCTCCATATGATGCCGACCTGAGAATGCTGATTTTACAGGCAGGTAAAGCCGGGAAGGCAGAAATCTCCGATGGGGGGGTGTATGCGGCGATGCAGGGCCCGCGCCTGGAAACCGCGGCTGAAATAAACCGATTCGAACGCGATGGTTGTGATCTGGTCGGCATGACGGGTATGCCCGAGGCCGTGCTCGCCCGTGAACTGGAACTTTCTTACGCCACTTGCGCCCTGGTGACTAATTGGGCCGCGGGACGTGGGCCGGCGGGGCAGAATATCCATGCCGAAATTCGTGAATACCTGAAGCGGGGCGTTACCCAGGTGCACTCCCTGCTTGCGGCCTTGCTCCCCATGCTGGGGTCGGATTGAATGTTTTATGCATAATATGCCTCGCTAATACAGATGTTCCACAAACAAGATAATTCTTACGAAACAATCTATTACCTAATATATCCAGATAAAGGATAAATATTTGTATGAGTGTTTCCGAAGCATTCGGAATATTGCAGGGAAATGGATTAGTCTTTGGAAAGTGGTGTTACTTTGGGCCGCAGAATTGAGTGGAGTAATGCCTATGCGGCCTCATCGCTGCAATCACCCGGATCCGGCGTAGGAGAGCGCGCCAAATTATTTCGATCGGCCGGTCAGTCACCTTCCCCTATCCTCTCCTCACGACCCGCCGTCGCCGGGGAAGTGCACGGGCGGGCGGAGGAAAATTTATGACTTCTCAGTCTTGCTGTACACTGAACTCTCATCCCGATCTAACCCACCAATATTGAATCGGGAGCAACCGGAACGATAGCCGCCAGGTTGCAGGAGCGGCAGTATTACATCGATGCACGGCTCGTCGAACGGATGAAAGGATACCCAGGGTGAATAACGCGTTGGCACAATATGGCGTATTACTCGGCCTGGCCGTCGGTACGGTTGGGCTGGTGCTGAGCCTGTACGCGGCAGCCCGCGCCCTCGGGCGGGCGCGCCGGGAATCGGGCAAGGACGTGCCGGCGACGTCCGGCCGTCTGGCGCGGGATCCGGTATGGGTGCGCTATCACGCACGCTATTACGGCTATGCATTGCTGTTTCTGGCCTTCGATATGGAGATGGCCTACATGTACCCGTGGGCGGTGGTGTATAAGCAGGAGGGGCTGGTCGCCCTGCTGGACATGGGCGTTTTCCTGGCCATCCTCTTTCTCGGCCTGCTGTACGGATGGAGCCAGGGTGCGTTGCGGAGGCAATAGGTGATCGCAGGCGCTCGAGCGGGGACTGTATCCGGACTGCGCCGACTGACGGCGGCGGCGATGGCCCGCGATCTTCATGCCATCATCGTCCCGGGCCCGGAAGTGGCCCGCGCCCGCGGGTTGGACATCGAATCCGCCGGGCTGCAGATCGCCGCCACACCGCGCCACGCCAATGTATTGCTGTTGGTCGGCCCCGTCCCTCGTGAACTGGGTGATGCCGTAATCGTCCTGTATGCCCAGATGATGCGGCCCCGTGCAATCTTTTCGCTCGGAGCCAGCGCCACTCCCTCGCCGCTGCCTCACGCCGACGTTACCGCCGATCTGTCGCAATCCGGACTTCTCGACGGAGTGACCCGACTCCGATCCGCCTTTTCCCGCGGCGCCTTCCGACTCGGCGTATCCGATTTCGATGCCCCGGCACTACAGATCCGGATCGAATACACCTGTCCCATGCACCCGGAAGTGGTGCAGGACCAACCGGGCTCTTGTCCCAAGTGTGGCATGAACCTGGTGCCCCGCGAGGCGTCAGCTTCGGCGGAACCCCATCACGGCGCAGAGCACGCTACCCCGCCCGAATACACCTGTCCCATGCACCCGGAAATTGTGCAGGGTGAGCCGGGGTCCTGTCCCAAATGCGGCATGAACTTGGTGCCCCGCGAGGCCGGATCGGCCGACGAACACGCACAGGGACATCAGGACGCCGATATGGACCACGGCGATATGGGTTTTATGTCCATGGTCGAAGTAACCAAGGATCTGCCGCGCAGCCCCGACGGCCTGCCGATGGACTGGATCGAGGTGCCGTTCGGCCCGTTCTTCCCTGGGCTGCCGGGCGGCCTGCTTCTAACCCTGACACTCGACGGGGACGGCATCGCGAAGGCCCGCGCGCAGTCGCTCGTAGGCGGATCCGGGGCGTTGCCGGCGTCCGGCATGGGGGCGGCGGACTTTGTCGAGCACCTCAGCGCGTCGGACCCGTTGGCGCCGATCTGTTACCGCCTGCTAGCCTGCCGTACCCTGGAAGCCGCGGCCGGACAGGCCCCCGACGAGGAGATTCTGCGCGGACGCATCGCGGCCATGGAGCGTGAACGCATCGCCAGCCATCTGGGTTGGCTGGCTCTGTTTGCCCGACAAATCGGCTTCGGCTGGCTGCTACGCCGTGCCGCGTCGCTGCAATTGCAGTTCCTGCATGCCGATATAAAGCAAGTTATGGCGCTGAGCCCGGCGCTCCAGGCCCTCATCAAACGCTTGCAGCGAACCCCGCTACTGAAATCCCGCACGGCAGGTATCGGTCGGATGGTACCGGACACCGTGTTGCGTGGTCCGGTGGCGCGCGCCACCGGGGTCGGCGACGATGCACGCAGCAGGGACAAGACCTGCTCCACCCTGGGGTTCACAGCGGTCAGTCGGGACAGGGGGGATGCCCTGGCCCGCCTGCACGTTCGCCTCGACGAGACCCGCCACAGCCTCGCTCTCATCAAGGCCGCGGGGGCCATCGTGCTGCCGACACCGGTCGATATCGGAGTGATATCCGGCAAAGGCGAGGCTGCCGTGGAAACGCCGCGAGGCGAAGCCCGTCTGCAACTGACTCTGGACAACGGCCGCGTGATCGATGCGCGACTGGATACGCCGTCCACCCACCACCTGGACTTGGTGGCGCCTCTGTTGGAACAGCAGGAACTGGGGGATGGGCTCACCACGGTCGCCTCGCTGGACCTGTCGCCCTGGGAGGTCGTGCAATGAGGATTGCCGTCGTCCTCGGGTTCCTCTTCGCGGGCGCGTATCTGGTCGCGGTCCTCGAGGCCCGGCTGGCAACCGGCCGCCTGCGCCTCGCCGCACCGGGCTGGGCGGCCATGGCCCTGCTGGGCCGCGAATCCGTGGTCCCGCGCCAACCGGACCGGCTCTTCTTCGAAACCGCGCCGGCGCTGCTGCTGATCGCCGCACTGCTGGCCGCCGCCGTCCTGCCGTTGGCGCCGGGGCTTTTCATCACCAACCTCGCCACCGGCGCCCTGTTCGTAAATGCCGCCCTGGCCTACGTGCTGGTGGCCCTGTTGATGGCCGGCTGGGGACCGGACGGCGCCTATGCCCTGATCGGCGGTTGGCGATTTCTGGGCCAGCTCATCGCCTACTCGATGCTCATCGTCATGCCCATCACGGCGGTCGCCATGCGGGCCGAATCGCTGCTCACCACCGACATCGTCGCCTCGCAGACCGGGCTGTGGAACATCCTCTACCAACCGCTCGGTTTTGTCCTGTTCTTCATCGCCGCCATGGGGGTCGCCTTCCTGCCGCCGTTCGACCTGCCGAGCGCGGAGGGGGAACTGGCCGGCGGCGTGACGAGCGAGTATACCGGCGTCCGCCTGGCTGTCTTCCGGCTGGGACGACTGGTGCTGGTGATCACGCTGTCGGCGGCCACGGTGGTCTTCTATCTGGGCGGCTGGCTGGGACCGGTACTGCCGCCCTGGGCCTGGAGCGCCGTCAAGATACTAGCCGTAAGCGCGACCATGCTGTTGATCGGGCATTATCTGCCGCGCATCCGCGAGGCGCACCTGCTGGCCTGGTGCTGGAAACTGGGTATTCCGCTGGCCCTGCTCAATATCTTCATCGTCGGCGTTATGGTGCTGGTATGGCCGTGATCACACTGCAAACCTTCTTCATCGCCCTTTTCGGCATCGCCGCGCTCTGGTTCGGCGTGGTCGTGTTCCGCACTTCATCCATGATGCGCTCGGCGCTGGCATTGCTGTTCTCGCAGACGGCCCTCGGTGCGATGTTTCTGGCCATGCAGGCGGAGTTTCTCGGTGTCTTGCAGATCATGATGATGGCCACGGAGATGAGCATCATGGCCATCTTCATGGTGATGTTCATGATGGACCCGGGCGGACTCGGGGAAATGGACATGACCCACCAGAAGCGTCTGTCCATCGCGGCGGGCGTGATCGGCGCGCTCGCGGTTTCCGGGGTCGCGCTGTTTGCGCACTGGGGTCCGACGGCAACCGTCGCCCCCGCGGCCGCGGAACAGATCCGGGGACTGGGTACGGAGCTGCTGGGACGCTCGATGATCATCTTCGAAACCGCCGGCGTCACCATCCTGACCGCCATGATCGCCGCGACCGCGGTCGCCATGCCGGTGCTGCAAAGGAAGAAGACATCATGAGCCCGGACTTGCTGACGGCCCTGATCGTCGGCGCGGGACTGTTCGGCATCGGCCTCTACGGCGCGCTGTCCCAAACCAATCTGGTCATGATCATGATGGGCGTGGAGCTGATCCTGGCCGGCGCACTGGTCAACTTGGTCGCCTTCTGGCGTTTCCTCCACCCGGAAAGTTATGCGGGCCAGATGTTCGTGCTCATCGTCATGACCGTGATGGCGGTCGAAATGGCGGTCGGATTCGGGGTGGCGATCGCACGCTTCCGCGCCAGGGGATCGGTCGAGATGGAAGAGGCGCGGGAGCTGAAAGGATGAGCCCCCTCGCCCTGGTCGTGCTTGCGCCCCTCGCGGCGGCGGCCGGGATCCCGGTGCTGCGCCGTGCCCCTGCCATGCTTGCGCTGCTGGGGGCCGGTGCCGGTCTCATCGCCAGCCTGGTGCTGTTGGCCGGCGCATCTGCCGGCCTGCACGCCGCGCTGATCCTGCCCGGCCTGCCGGACATGCCGCTGCGCTTGGTCGGCACCCCCCTGACCGCACTGCTGTCGACCTTGGTCGCCGTGGTCGGCGCCCTGGTGCTGATCTATGCCGTCGGCTACATGAAGCAGGACGATGAGAAGGTGCGCTTCTTCGCCACCATGTCGTTCTTCATTGCGGCCATGCAGACGCTGGTGCTCGCCGGCGACTGGATATTGCTGCTCGCCGCCTGGGAACTCATCGGGCTCAGCAGCTATCTGCTGATCGGCTTCTGGTATCGGCGTCCCGACGTGGCTTCGGCCGCCACACGCGCCTTCCTCTACACCCGCACGGCCGACCTGGGGCTCTACGCCGCCGTGTTCCTCCTCATCGCCACCACCGGCAGCAGCGAGATCGCCGTCACCCTGCACAGCGGCGCAGGGGCGAGCGTCGCCGTCGGACTCCTGCTGCTGGCGGCCGCCATGGGCAAGTCCGCACAGACTCCGCTGCACGACTGGCTGCAGCGCGCCATGGCCGGTCCCACGCCGGTCTCCGCCCTGCTGCATTCGGCGACGCTGGTGGCCGCCGGCGCCATCCTGCTGATCCGCACCGCACCCCTGCTGCCGCCGGACGCACTGCTCGCCATCGGCATCGTCGGCGGGATCACCACCGTGGTCACCGGCCTCATCGCCCTCGCCGAGAGGGACCTCAAGCGCCTGCTGGCGGCTTCGACCTCCAGCCAGTACGGCCTCATGCTGGTGGCGGTCGGGGCCGGCGTGCCCAAGGCGGCGCTGCTGCTGCTGATCGCCCACGCGGCCATCAAGAGTTCCCTGTTCCTCGGTGCCGGGGTGTTCCAGCACAGCCGCCACTCCACCCGTCTGGCGGACCTGCACGGCGCCGGCCGGGACCGGCCATGGATCTTCGCCGGCTTCACCCTGGCGGCACTGGCCCTGGCCGGCATCCCGCCGCTGAGCGGGTTCTTTGCCAAGGATGCCGTCATCGCCGCCTCCCTGGCCTCGTCCAACGCGCGACTCCTGGCGCCGCTCGCCCTGGCCGGCACCCTGTTGACCGGGGCCTACATGGCCCGGGCCCTGCGTATCCTGTGGCAGGGCAAGCGCCGGGATCAACCCGTGGCGGGGTTGCGCTGGATGGGGGCGGGGCTGGCCGGACTGGTCATCCTGGCCATTGGCCTGGGGGCGGCTTTTCCCTTCATTGAAACCCTGTTGGCAACCCCGGTTCCCGAACCCGCATTGGCACGGCTTTTGGGCTTGAGTGCGGCACTGGGCGGCCTGGCGCTGGGCTGGTTCATCCCCGGGCGGCGTCTGCTGGGACCGCTGTTGCCCTGGGCCCGGCAAGGCTTTGCCATCGCCGGCGGTGTCGATGTCTGGATCGTACGTCCCGCGCTCACCCTGGCCCGCGGTTGCGAGCGGCTGGAACGCGGCCTGTACGCCGGGGTGATGGCGGTGGGCCGGCTGGGACTCGGCCTCGGCCGGGCCGTGCGCCGTAGCGATGACCAAGGCATCGACGGGCTGATCTTTTCCCTGGTGCGGGGTACGGTCAATCTCGGCAATCGCGCCCGGACCTTGCAGAGCGGCCTGATCCATCGCGAACTGGCTATCAGCGTGGTGGCAACCGCGCTGATTTTCGCCGTCCTGTTTGTGACTTTACTGGCCTTTTAAGAGGAGACGCCCGAGTGCTTCCCATCGTGTCCATCACTCTGTTTCTGCCGCTCCTCGGGGCGTTGCTTATTATGGCTGCACGCAAGGCGCCGGTGCGGGTTGTGCATGCTATCGGTATCGGTACCAGTGCACTGACCCTGGCGAGCGCCGTATGGATGTGGTCGCGGGGCGTACTGCCGGTGGGTTTCGCCCAGGTGGAGCAGATCGACTGGATGCCGACCATCGGTGCCGCCTACCGGGTGGGCGTGGACGGCATCAGTCTGCCGCTGGTGTTGCTGACCGCGCTGCTGTTCTTGCTGACCTTCATTTTTTCGGCCAAGGTCAGGGAACGTCCGCATGCCTACGTGGTTTTGATGCTGCTGTTGGAAACCGCGTCTATCGGTACCTTCACGGCACTGGATGCCCTGTTGTTCTATGTTTTCTTCGAAATCTCGCTGGTCTCGATGTACTTCATGATCGCCGGCTGGGGGCACGAAGGCCGGCAGCGTGCGGCGCTGATGTTTTTTCTCTATACCCTGTTGGGCAGTCTGCCGCTGCTGCTCGCCATCCTCGGCCTGTATCTCGGCAGTAACCCGCATACCTTCGACATGCGCGTCTGGATTGCCCACCCGCCATTGACCGGTATCGCGGCCATGCTGGCGCTGGTTGCAATGCTGTTTACCTTCGCGGTCAAGATACCGCTGTTTCCGCTGCATACCTGGCTGCCGGCCGCTCACGTCGAGGCTCCCGCCGCCGGCAGCGTCATCCTCGCCGGGGTGATGCTAAAGTTCGGCGCCTACGGCCTGATCCGCTTCGCCTTGCAGATGACCCCCGAGGCATTTCGCTACGCCGCCGTCATCATTCTCATCTTCGGCGTGGTCAGCGCGCTCTATGGCGCCTTTGCCGCCCTGGCACAGACCGATCTCAAGCGCCTGGTCGCCTATACTTCCGTTAATCACATGGGCTATGTCGTCGTCGGCGTCGCCATCGCCGCGCTGGCCATCGATCCCGCCGTGCGTGCCCTCGCCCTGGACGGCGCGGTGCTGCAGATGGTCAGCCACGGCCTGGTCACCGGCGCACTGTTCTTTCTCGTCGGCATGCTTCAGGATCGTGCCCACACGCGGGAGATGGCCCGCTTCGGCGGCCTGCTGAAAGGGCTGCCGATACTCGGCTGGTCCTTCGTACTGGCCGCCTTCGCCTCGCTGGGCCTGCCGGGACTGGCGCACTTCCCGGCCGAGTTCGAGATCTTCCTGGCGACCCTGCGGGTCGAACCCGTCGCCCTTATCGTTATCCTCGGTATTGTAGTCACCGCGGGCCTCTACCTGCGGGCCATCGGTCAGGTCTTTCTCGGCGAGCCCCGGGCACAGTGGAAAGGCCTGCCCGATCTGAACGCGCGTGAGCTGCTCACTATGATCCCGTTACTGGTGCTGATCGTCGGGGTGGGCGTCGCACCCGCCTGGGTGCTGGATGTGATCCATACGACCACCGCGACCCTGCACTTCTGATGGGGCGTACCGCAGCATGACCTCGATGGCCCACGACCTCGCGTTCCTGATCCCCGAGATCCTCGTGCTGCTGACCGGCGCCGGTACCCTGGTGTGCGAGATGCTGCGCCGACCCCGTACCGCGTTGACGGTCGCCGTCTCCGGCCTGCTGCTCGCCACCGCTCTGACCTTGCCCCTGCTCGGCGTGGACACGAGTGTCTTCAGCGGCACCTTCCGCATCGACGCCCTGAGTATCTGGGCCAAGCTGATCCTGCTGCCGGCTACCGTGTTGTCCCTGTTGCTGGCCCGTGCCGAACTCCACGGTAGCGACCGGGAGGGGACCGTCTACAGTCTGCTCTGCTTCACCACCTTCGGCGCCCTGGTGCTGGCCGGTAGCGGTGACCTGATGTTCCTGGTGCTCGGCGTGCTGCTCTCCGGCCTCGGCGCCTTCGCGCTGGTTGCCTATCCACGCAACGACGCCGCCACCGAAGCGGCCATGAAGTTCTTCGTGTTCGCCTCGGTCACCGGCAGTGTGATGATCTTCGGTCTCACCTACTGGTTCGGCGCCACCGGCTCGACGCTGCTCGGCGCCCTGGCCGGCCTCGACAAGGCCCCGCTCGCCGCCGCCGTCGGCCTGATCGCCGTCATCGTCGGACTGGGCTACAAGGCCTCCCTGGTACCGTTTCATTTCTGGGCGCCCGACGCCTACGAAGGTGCCCCGCTGTCGGTCGCCGCCTATCTATCGGTGGTCCCGAAGATCGGAGCGATCTTCGCCCTGGTCCAGGTGGTGCGCGATCTGCCCGTCTCCGGTGGCTGGCCACTTCTCCTCGCCGCTATCGCGGTCCTGACCATGACGGTTGGTTACCTGGCCGCGCTGGTGCAGGACAATGTCGTCCGGCTGCTGGCCTATTCATCGATCGCCCAGGCCGGCTACTTCCTGCTGGGGGTGGTGGCGGTGGGCGTGAGCCCGCTCGCACTGCCGGCCCTGATCGTCTTCGCCGCCGCCTACGCGGCCATGAACCTGGGCGCGTTTGCCGTCGCCTTGCAAACCGGGCGAACCCTCGACGCGTTCGCGGGCCTCGGGCACAAAAACCCTGCCGTCGGCGTGGCGATGGTGCTGTTTCTCCTTTCCCTGACCGGCATTCCCCCACTGGCCGGCTTCGTCGGCAAGTTCCTGCTGTTCGGCGCCGCCATCGATGCCCACTTCACCTGGCTGGCCGTGGTCGCCATTTTCAACAGCGTGCTGTCGCTCGCGGTGTATCTGCGCATCGTGGTACCGATGTACCGGCAGCGCAGCGATGCCGCGGCGCCGATTTTTGCCCCGGAGCCGATGCCACTGGCCAGGCTGGTATGGGCCATTGCCTTCGTCTTCACCCTGGGCATCGGCCTGGCGGCGCAGGTGTTACTTGGTCGGTTGACCTAGCGGCTCGGCGCACCGCCTCGCCGGCTATAAACACAGCCGTCCGGAGGGGTGATAATACCCGGGATTTCAGCGACGAAATAATCGCAATGCGTGCCTTTCTTGGATGAAGCGTACCGGGTAATGCGATACCGTGCAAATTTGCAAAATGTTGCTATACTTAAATGTTGGAAGCATTTAGGCTTTTACTCATGTCATCCGACATGGGCAATTTGTCCTGTAAGGAGGAAGTGTTTATGAAAATTTTTAAACATGCGTTTAATTTTTTTGGGGGGGTGATGAGCAATATTCAAAATACAGCCACATTTTACATATTTTGTCGTGGGCGGTTATATCTATAGCTTTTAGCCTTGTCAGTATGGCTGCTTATGCCAAGTGTCAAACCCACGTTAATGCGATCAACCCACAGGTGCTTTCAAGTAACTGTATACAATTCACCCATCCGCGTGAACCATACTTAACGAGAGGCTCTGTAAAGGAGGGGTACTTTACTGGAACGGCCTATCCAAATGAAAGGACACTTAACGGAAACTCGATCCTTGCTGGCACAACCATAGCAATACCAACAACAATGAATGCCTCTACTGGGGAATTATCCGTACAGTTACCGCACTCGTTTATCCAGGTACATCTATTGAATTCAAATGGGGGCCATCTCCTGGAAATTTACGTATATACAAAGAGTGAATACGCACCAAACGGAGATAGTGGCACCTTCACCCTAAATTCTCAGGGGCATGTCGTACAAGGCAGTGCGGTTCATTTTGCATCGTTGAAACAGGAGATTTTTGATGCTGATCCCACTGAGATCGAGATTGCACGGGGATTTTGGAGGAACTTAGGGAGTGATATTTTACGTGGCGGATTTTGTTTCGGTGTTGGAGCAATGGATGGCGCTCTCGTAGCCGGACTATTCGATGGAGCCACCGAAGCGGCCTTTATGATTCAGAACGGATTAGCACTAGTTATAAAAGCAAACGAGCAATGTTTTCCCTGATTTTTTGGAGTCTTGACCGATGTCAACCGCTTTAATAACCGGCCTGTGGGCAGCCACGGGAGGGCTGCTCACACTTGTTTTTACCCTGCGACCTATTCGGGGGATTGATTTTTCCAGTCGTCCATACTTGGGAGTCCTGTTACTGGGAATCGGCATGACAAGCGGTTTCGGCATGGCGCTTCAGCCCCGGGCAAGGCTGTCCTTGGGCGCGGTACTGGCCATTGTGGGTTCGGCTTCCTTCGTTCTTAGCGGCTTGCTCAGTCTCTGGAAATGGCATCGTGTGCGCCGTGCTTCAGCACTATCCGCTGCCGGCGGAAACATCCGCGACGGGAAGAGCTTGCGCCGCTGGAAAATATTCGGCTTAATTTATGTTGGTGGCTTTTTAGCGCTGGCAACAAGTACTAGTTACGGTGTATTCAACCCGCCTGCCACGGTGCTTGGAATCCTGTTCTTGGTATGGGTGGGCTTAACCGTGGCAGGCACACTTACGGCAGGAGTAATAGCGCTTGCTTACTTTTATGAACATTACCCGCAAGGCACCTGTGGTATATCTGCACTTGCCGTACTGGCCGTGTTATTTTTTTCCGGCTTGATTGCAGCCTTTTTATTTGGTACGTATGACCGTGGATCTAATTCCCTGGTACCGTTTGCGTTATTCGCCAGCATATTTCTTCCACCCATGGTGGTCGGTTATTACCGGCGCTGGGGGATTCTTAGCTGAGTAAAGTGCGAAGTGGCTCCACCCAATGTTTGGAGTTATCGTCGCAAGTGGTTTTCGGCGAGTTATTGCCGAAAGTGGTGTTTGCCCGATTGAATCAAGCGGCGATCTGATCGACTTCGGTTACCTCGATTCCATATTTGAATTTGATTCCGGTTACCACCTTTTGGAACGCCGCCTGACCAGGCTGTTGACTATAGCTCCAAGGGTTGCCTTGGTGTCTTGCAACAACAAATCAACCCGATACGCCGCCTCTTTTCAACCTTCCAAACACCGGGTTCAGTTATAACTTCATCAAGCAGGTTGTGCTATCTTTGCCTGGTTAGCCTTTGTTTCTTGTCTCTGCAATTCGGAAAGGAGCTGGAATTATGTTGCCGACATCACGCGTTATGGCCGTGTACGCCCGGATCGGGGCCGTACTACTTTTAGGGCTTGTATTCGCAAGCCCTGCGGCACATGCCTACGACCGTATTACCGGACGGATGTTTGCCTCCCGCTCGCCGGTGCTGGCACGCCACGCAATGGCCGCAACCAGCCAGCCGCTCGCGGTTCAGGCCGCGCTTGAGATCATGCGCAAGGGCGGCAATGCCGTGGATGCCGCGATTGCCATGGATGCGATGCTCGGGGTGGTGGAGCCGACCGGAGCGGGAATCGGCGGGGATCTGTTCGCAATCGTATGGGACGCGAAGACGAAGCGGCTCTATGGGCTTAACGCCAGCGGGCCCGCGCCGCGCTCGCTGACCCTGGGCTGGTTCAAGAAACACGGCTATCACTACATTCCGCCCCACGGGCCGCTTCCGGTCACGGTTCCGGGCGTGGTTGCCGGCTGGTACGCGCTGCATCGGCGCTTCGGCAAACTGCCGATGAACGAGGTTCTCGCGCCCGCGATTCGCTACGCTCGCGAGGGCTATCCGGTAACCCAGCTCATCGCCTATTACTGGCGGCTCAATGCCCGGGTACTCAAGAAATATTCCAACTTCCGCAAGGTATTCATGCCCGATGGACGCGTACCGCGGGAAGGCGATATTTTCCGCAATCCGGACCTGGCCCGTACCCTGGAAGCGATTTCCCGCAGTGGGCCGGAGGCGTTTTACAAGGGCCGCATCGCTCATACTATCGCCGACTATATCCACCGCCAGGGTGGATTCCTGTCCTACGAGGACCTGGCGAACTACCACCCCGAGTGGGTCAAACCGCTCTCGACCAACTACCGGGGCTACGACGTATGGGAGTTGCCCCCGAACGGGCAGGGGATCGCGGTATTGCAGATGCTCAATATCCTCGAAGGCTTTAACCTGCGCAAGATGGGTTTTGACAGCCCCGCCTACATTCATGCGCTGGTCGAGGCGAAAAAACTGGTGTACGCCGATCGTGCCCGGTTCTATACCGATCCGCGGTTTCATGCAGTGCCGGTCACCTGGCTCATTTCCAAGCGCTACGCCGCGAAACGGCGTAAGTTGATTCGCCCGGGAGTGGTCGCAAAATCCTATCCGCCGGGGAAGCCGCCCGCCTTGCGCAGTGACGAGCATGGCGACACCACCTACATGACCGCCGCCGATCCCGAGGGCAACATGGTCTCCCTGATCCAGAGTAACTACCGTGGCATGGGTTCGGGCATGGTGCCGCCGGGGCTCGGGTTCGACCTGCAGGACCGGGGAGAACTGTTCAGCCTGAATCCGGCCGACTACAACGTGTACGCACCCGGAAAGCGGCCGTTTCACACCATCATTCCCGGATTTGTCACCAGGAAGGGCAAGCCATGGATGAGCTTCGGAGTCATGGGCGGCGCGATGCAGCCGCAGGGCCAGGTCGAGGTGCTGGTCAACATGATCGACTTCGGTATGAACGTACAGGAGGCGGGCGATGCTCCGCGCATCCGCCATGTGGGCAGCCCGCAACCGACCGGTGCACCGGGTGCAGTCAACGGTGGCACGGTAGATCTGGAATCCGGCTTTTCCCGCGCGACCATCCGCGCCCTGGTAAAAATGGGCTATCACGTCGGCTGGGAAGTGGGCGGTTACGGCGGCTACCAGGCCATCCGTTTTGATGCCAAACGGCATGAATACCGGGGGGCATCGGAGTCGCGCAAGGATGGCGAGGCGGCGGGATACTGATTCGCCTGATGGGATACGATTGGCGCCTCATTGGCTCCGGATATAAATCGGAAAGTTCTTAATTAACCTAACTTGTTGAACTTATTCGATAAAGCATTAGGACGCTAGTGAGTTACCATGTAGGAAGGATATCTGAGAATATGGGTATGGATCTGGGCAAACTCCGCCAACACCTGGATGGGCTGGATGATGAATTATTGCGCTTGGTCGCGAAGCGCCAGGAAATTGTTGCCGCTATCGGGGAAGTCAAACGTTGCGCGGGGCGTTCGATCCGGGATTTTCGGCGCGAACGGGCGGTACTCGACCGGGGACGTCGAATTGCCCGGCATCATGCACTGGATCCGGCACTTGCAGAATCGGTGCTGCAACTGCTGATCGCCTCATCCCTGACCCGCCAAGAGCATGAACGGGTGACCAGAACCGCTCCCGGACAGGGTCGGCGAGCGTTGGTTATTGGCGCCGGCGGTAATATGGGAGGGTGGTTTGTTCGTTTTCTCGCGGCCCAAGGTTATCGCGTTGAGGGTACCGACCCTCGGGAAACGGCATCTCCCGACATGGACTGGGTTGCGAATTGGGAAACTTCACCGCTGGAGCAGGACTTGATACTCGTGGCGGTTCCATTGGCTGATATGGGCGTGATTTTGCGGCGCCTTTCCGAGCGTCATCCCCGAGGGGTAGTGGTCGAAATCGCCTCCATCAAGGCTCCGCTCCGGTCGGACCTGAAAATATTGCAGAACGCGGGCTTGCGGGTTGCCAGCCTGCATCCGATGTTTGGTCCCGATGTAGAGTTGCTGGCAGGGCGGCATGTATTGAGTCTGGATTTTCCGGGTGCGGAATCGGACACCGTGGCAAATACTCTTTTCGGGGATACCATGGCCGAAGTAGTGACATTACCCCTGGCGGAGCATGACCGGCTCATGGCTTACGTGCTGGGTTTGTCACATGCGCTGAACCTGGTTTTCGCCACGACGCTTGCCCGCAGCGGGGCCCATGCGGAATTGTTGGCGCGGCTGTCCAGCACCACTTTTGACGCCCAGTTGGATGTAACGGCGGCGGTAGTCGCAGAGAACCCCCATCTGTATTTTGAAATCCAACATTCCAATCCGGAGGGGGAGGGGATGTGGCAGGCGCTGTCCGCCACGATCGGGGATTTGCATCACACCGTGGAAAAAGCGGATGAGGTTGCATTCACGCGGTTCATGCAGGAAGGGCTTGCTTACTTTGACCAGCGACGACGTTACCATCCGTCGATACCTGCTGAGCAGCAGGAAACAACTTAATGCCTGGCAGCCGATGTAATTACCGAATCGAATTCGGGGAAAATAAATGAACATCAGCAAACTTTCATATTCCGCTCGGGGGCTGTCGGCCACTCTGACGGGTATTGGTGTGAGTGGAGCGATTGCGATCAACACCCTGCTCTGGTGTACTCCGCTGTTTCTGCTTGCCATGGCCCGTTTAGCGTTGCCGCTGACTTCGTGGCAGGGCTGGTGTGCCCGTGGATTAGGACATATTGCCGAGGCCTGGATCGGAGTCAACACGTGGCTTCTACGGTGGGTTTCCGGTGTTAAGATCGATCTCGCGGGTGATCTACCAAGCACCCTCGGCGAATCGGTACTGGTGTTGGCCAACCATCAGTCATGGATGGACATTCTGCTGTTACAAGCGCTATGTAATCGGCGTTTACCGCTCTTGCGGTTTTTTCTCAAGCAACAATTGATCTGGGTTCCCGTGTTGGGGTTGGCGTGGTGGGCACTCGATTTTCCCTTTATGCGCCGTTACAGCCGGGCCTATCTGAAGCGGCACCCGGAACGGGCAGGGCGTGACCTGGAGGCGACGCGGAGAGCCTGCCGGAAATTTGAGCATTATCCTGTTGCCATCATGAATTTTGCCGAGGGTACGCGTTTTACGATACAAAAACACCGGCACCAGGCCTCGCCCTATCGGCACCTGCTCAAGCCTCGCGCGGGAGGGGTGAATTATGTCCTGGCGTTGCTCGGCAAGCAGATTCACTGGGTCTATGACTTTACTATCTACTACCCTGGTGAGGGTTCGTTGTCGTTATGGACCTTCTTGAGCGGCAGGAGGCATCTGGCCAAGGTGTTGGTGCGACGATTGCCGCTGCCAGAGTCTTGGCGGGGATTGTCTTTGGAAGATGCCTCTATGCGAGCCGAAGTGGCTTCCTGGCTCACGTCGGTATGGCACGACAAGGACGATCGGCTCGATGCCGGGGCGCGGGAGTGAAAACGACCACCTGGCTTGTTCCTGGGGTTACCCGGCAAAGGAGAGTGTGATGAAGAGAATGCGCCATGCCAGGCGGATGCGTCGGAGCGTCCAGTTTCTGCAGGCGGGCTTCTACGTGTTGGCGGGCATTGGGTATCTTACCGGATCGCAGGTATTGGCTGCCCCGCCACAGGCGGGTTCCGCGGCGGCGGCGACCGAAACCTACCGGGTAAAAGAGGGTAGCGTAAGCTTGGGAACGGCGCGGGTCACGGTACGCCGGACCCCAACGGGTTATATCCTGCCGGGTGCCACGCGACTGAAACTGCCGCAGGGGCGACTGCTGCTCGACAGCGTTTTGGTAACCAAGTGGAAGGGAAAACCTCAAAGCTATCGCCTGCAAGGCAAAATAGCTGGAAACGGTTTCCAGGTAACGGTACAATTCCTTCCCGGAAAAATTGTTGAGACTATACAACAGGGTGAGTGGAAGCGGATCATCTCCATCCCTCATCGGGCCCCGGTTTACGTGATCGACAACAATTTGCTGAATGGTTGGCAGGCGCTGCTCTATGGGCTGCATTACCAGGCCGGCAAACAACAGGATTTCGACGTATTTATTCCCCAGATCGCTAAATTGGCCCATGTAGAGGTTAAGGTGCAACGGCTGCTCCGACTTCAAAAGGATGGGTACTACATCGGGGTGTGGCCTTTGCGCATCAGCCTGAAATTTGGACCCCAGGTGATCCCCATGATGCTTTGGGTGGAGCGTGGCACGCGTCGACTGTTAGCGCTGCGCCAGGGAGAGGTGAATTTCGTGGCCGAGGGAATAAAATTCCCGGTTTCCTTTCAAATGAAACTCCCGGCACTTTCTAAGGCACTTGCCGCGCGGTTCACCCGCCAGGGGCGTTGCCTGCTAGCCGAGCCGGTGAAGATCCGGGTGGCCGGGGCGACGCTGGTGGGCACGCTCACCATTCCGCGAAACCGGGGACCGCATCCGGCGGTACTCCTGGTCCCGGGATCCGATCCAACGAACCAAAACGGCAATAGTCCACTCGGGCTGAATGACTTTATTTACAAGCAGTTGGCCTATGACCTCGGTTGCCGGGGCTATGCCGTGTTGCGCTACAACAAGCGGGGACTGCCCCCGAGTACGAGCACCGGGAGTGGTAATCATGTGACCCTCGCGATCTATGCCGGGGATGTCGCCGCCTGGATGGAACGCCTCGGCGCCACCCCCGGGATCGACCCGGCGCGCCTGGTGATTTCCGGGCATTCCGCAGGCGGATTGATTGCCTTGTATGCCGTGGTAAAAGACGGTCTTCATCCGGAGGCGCTGGTGCTGCTGGAGTCTGCGGGCGAGCCGTTGCCCCGGGTGATTGAATCGCAGTTGGTTTACCAGGCTCGACTGCGGGGAGAGAAACCAAAATCGATCGCCCGCATCCGCCATGAGGTCCATGAGCTGGTGCGGGCCATTGAACACAGCCACGGCTGGAGCCTGCACCTGCACGGGCGGTTAACAAGCAACCGGTTGGCCCGATTATTCGCACCGGCCGCTGGCTTGCTGCGGAGCGAATTCGCGGTCGTTCCGGCGCGGTTGATCAAAAAGATTCATCTGCCGACACTGATCGTCCAGGGAGGAAAAGACGCACAGGTGCTTCCCGCGAATGGAGGTGTGCTGAAGCGGGCGAATCCTCGAGCAACCTTATTGTTTCTGCCCGATCTTACCGTAGGGTGTAATCTTTCTGGTCTCCGTTGGATGGACCCGGAGTCATCGCCGTGTGCGATCTGCCACGCGTTCGCCCCCTGGGGTTTCTGCCGGTGGCGGTAAGGCGCTTGCTTGTAGCGAAGTGAGGTGGCATGATGACCTCCTCTGATTTAACTGGCGCAGGTGGGTAAGCCATGTCGCAAAATATTCGGGCACTGAGCGCGCGTCGGGGCAAGAAACAGGGCCTGTTCGAGGCACTGCAGGAGGCGGCACAGACGACCGGCACGCCTTCCCGGGAACAACTCCAGGCGCTGGCCGAGGATAGCCTGGTTTCCCGGGCGTCGCTGTTGGGCACTACATCCTTTTATGATTTCCTCGCCGCTGGTAACCGCAACAAACAGGCCTATGTCTGTAATGGTACGGTTTGCCAGCTGGGCGGAGAACAGGAAGCGGTCCGTACCCGGTTGGCGAAGCGGTTTCCGGATGAGCAAATCGGTGAAGCCACCTGCCTCGGACACTGTTATCGTGGCGGCGCCTACCGGATAGGGGATCGCTGTTTCAGTACCGGGTCAGGCCCGGATACTGCACCGGAAACCGAGGTGATTCCTTATTATTGCCATACGCCGCACTCGGTGTTTGGTGATACTGGAAACGAGACAGAAGCACTCTACCAACAGATATCCCGAACGCTGTCCTTGACTCCGGTTTCATTACTGGATGAGCTATCCGTGTCCGGGCTACGTTCCTTGATAGATGAACTATCCGTATCCGGACTGCGGGGTCGCGGTGGCGCCGGTTTCCCTTTCGCCGACAAGCTTGCCGCCTGCCGCGGCGCGCCGGCGGGCCAGAAGTATGTTGTCTGTAACGGCGATGAAGGTGACCCGGGGGCCTTTTCGGATCGCTGGCTGCTGGAAGAGCGCCCACAGCAGGTGCTGGCGGGCATGCTGGCGAGCGGGCTGGCGATAGGTTCGGATACCGGGTTTCTCTATGTCCGGGCGGAATATCCCCGGGCGCAAAGACATGTGGCAAAGGCCATCGAGGCATTTGAACAGAGTTCTATCTTTGCGCAGACGGGATTCCAATTCCGACTGATACGGGGGGCGGGATCTTACATCTGCGGCGAAGAGACCGCGCTGCTCAATTCCATCGAAGGCCTGCGGCCCGAGGTGCGCACCCGACCCCCTTATCCTGCGCAGGAGGGACTGTTCGGCCGGCCCACCCTGGTGAGCAACGTGGAAACCTTCGCCGCGCTGCCCTGGATACTGGAGCACGGCGGTGCAGCCTTTGTCGCGCTGGGTACGGAGGCGAGTACCGGCACCAAGCTGGTATCGCTGGATCGGGGGTTTAACCTTCCCGGGGTACACGAAGTCGAGATGGGCACCTCGCTGGAGCGGGTGATCTATGGTTATGGCGGCGGGTTTCGGACATGGGTGAAGGCCATACAGGTGGGTGGTCCGCTCGGCAGTGTGATACCAGTGGAAAAGATTACTGCGTTATCGCTGGATTTCAAGTCGTTTGCGGGCGAGGATTTCTTGCTGGGGCATGCCGGCGTCGTCTCTATTCCGCAAGAGTTTCCCATGATCGAATTCCTGCGCCATCTGTTTACCTTCATGGCCGCCGAATCCTGTGGTAAGTGCCTGCCTTGCCGGCTGGGCACCGAGAAGGGGCGGCGCATGCTGCTGGAGGCGACGGAGGACCACCCCGTCGATGGCAGTGCCTTCGATAGCCTGCTGGAAACCCTGGAGCTGGGTTCCCTGTGCGGCCTGGGTGGCGGTCTGCCGCTGCCGGTGCGTAACATTCTGGATCACTTCGGAAGCGAAGTAGCGGACTATTTCAGCCTGGAGGCGGAGCATGAGTAAGAATATCGCCTATATCGATGGTGTCGCCTATCCCTTTGAGCATGACGAAACAATCTATCACTTTGTCAGCCGTTACCAGGGGCCGGATGCGATACCCGTGCTGTGCCACGACGAGGCGTTGACGCCTTTCGGGAACTGCCGGCTGTGCAGTGTCGATATAGCCCCGACGGAACAGGGGCCGCGGCGTGTCGTGGCGGCATGCCATACCCGGGTGGAAGCCGGCCGCTATATCTATCCGAATTCGCCGCGCATCGGCAAACTCCGCCGGACAATCCTGGAATTGTTGCTGAGTGATTATCCCGAACAAGCGTTAGTGCCGAATCCCGGTGAAAAACCGACTCCTTTCCAAAAACTCGTGCGGCAGATCGGCACCGATATTGTGCAACCCGCCGCTGTGACCAGCCGGTTTCCCGGCAATGTCGAGACGACCCCGGTGGACACCAGTCATCCCTACATCCATTTCGACCCGGCCCAGTGCATTCATTGTTATCGCTGTATCCGCGCCTGTGACGAGATCCAGGGTGAGTTTGTGCTGGCCATGCACGGGCGGGGGTACCTTTCCCGGGTCATTGCCTCGCTGAACCAGTCCTTCCTGGAATCCGAATGTGTGTCCTGCGGCCGCTGTGTACAGACCTGTCCCACCAATGCGCTGACCGATCACTTTCGAACCAAGACCCTGGTCGAGGACCGGCGAGTACGCACGGTTTGCACCTATTGCGGGGTGGGTTGCAACCTGGAGGTACTGCTGAAAGACGGAGAGATACGCGCCATCGATGCGGTGGATGATGCCCAAGTGAATCAGGGACACGCCTGCCTCAAGGGGCGATATGCCTTTGCCTATTACCATCATCCCGATCGTCTGCGCACCCCCTTGCTGCGCAAGGAGGGCAAACTCCGGCCCGTCGGTTGGGATGAGGCCCTGGATCATATCGCCCAACGGCTCGAACATATCAAGGCACAACATGGGCCACAGGCTATCGGCGGTATTTCTTCCTCGCGCTGCACCAACGAGGAAAACTACCTGATGCAGAAATTCATGCGGGTGGTCATCGGTACCAACAACATCGACGGCTGTGCCCGGGTATGTCACGCACCGACCGCTTTCGGCATGCGCAAGACCTTCGGCACCGGCGCGGCCACCAATTCCATCGCAGAGATCGAGAAAGCCGATTGCTTGCTGGTGGTGGGGGCAAATCCCACCGAGGCGCATCCTGTCACCGGCGCGAAAATATTGCAGCGGGCCATAAAGGGCATCCCCCTGATCGTTATCGATCCGGTGCGCACCAAGTTGGCCCGCTATGCGACGATTCACCTGCCGTTACGACCGGGAACCAATGCGGCACTGTTGGAAATGCTGGTCTACTACCTCATCATCGAAGGCCTGGTCGATGAGGATTTCGTACATCGGCGTACCGAAGGCTTCGAGGATTTCCGGCGAGCCGCATTGAATATCGACCTGGAACGGCTGGAAAAAGTCACCGGTGTCAGTCATGCAACGGTGCGGGATGCGGCACTGGTTTACGGCCAGGCAAAAAACGCCATGTCCTTCCATGGCCTCGGGCTTACGGAACATTACCAGGGCAGCCGCGGGGTGATGCTGCTTGCCGCGCTGGCCATGATGACCGGTAATATCGGGCGTCCGGGGGTCGGGCTCAATCCATTGCGCGGCCAGAACAACGTCCAGGGTGCGGCCGACATGGGCGTGCAGCCGAACCTGGGGGCCGGTTACCTGGACATCTACAACCCCGAGGTGCGGGCCCATTATGAACGTCATTACGGGCGGCCCGTGCCCGCGGAAAAGGGACTGACGACACCCGAGATGATGCACGCTGCGGGTGAGGGTAAGCTCAAGGCACTGTGGATCATGGGCGAGGATATTCTGCAAACCGATCCCAACACGACCCACATCAGGCAAGCGCTTATGAAACTGGATTTTCTGGTGGTGCAGGAGCTGTTTATGACCGAAACGGCCAGCCTTGCCGAGGTGGTTCTGCCTGCCGCTTCCCACCTGGAAAAGAGCGGTACTTTCACCAACGGCGAACGGCGGGTGCAGCGGGTGAACCAGGTGATGGCACCGCTGGAGGGCACCCGGGCGGACGGAAGGATCATAGTGGATATCATGAACCGCATGGGCTACCGGCAGGCGGATTATGACCCGGCGGTTCTGCTGGAGGAGATTTCCCAGGTGGTACCGTTTTTCGCCGGGGTGCGCTGGGACAGCCTCGGGGCCGATGGCAAGCAGTGGCCCGTAAACGCGGACGGCGGCGATACCAGGATTCTGCATACAGAGCAATTCAAGATCGGCAAGGGGCGTTTCGTATTCACCGATTTCGTCGAAACTCCGGAATTGCTGGGCGACGATAAGGAGGAATATCCCTTTATCCTTACCACTGGACGGCGCTTGGAACATTATAATTGTGGCAGTATGACCCGGCGTACAGCGGTACTTGAACTTGTCGATCACGATGAATTATTGGTCAATCCGCTGGATGCGGCACATTATGGTATTGGTGATGGGGGCAAAGTATTGCTGTGTTCGCGGCAGGGGCGGACGCACCTGCGGGCGCATCTTAGCAATGAGGTTCGCCCCGGGGTCTTGTTTACCACCTTTCATTTTCCCGAAGCAGCCATTAACCATCTGACCAGCAACGTGTTGGACCTGGACAGCATGACGCCGGAATTCAAGGTGGTTGCGGTTTCTATTGCCAAGGCATCGCAGATGCACACTTAATAACAGTACCGGCATAAACCGATCGGAAAACAAGGATAAGGAGAGTTCAACATTTCATTTTGGAAAAAATTTTTGGATGGTACGCCGGAATATCTGGCACGCCACTATTGGTGGGCCTATCTTTGGCGTCCCTCAATCTGGTTTTTTGATCACCAGCCAATTATTAATCTGATTTTATTTGGACAATACCGACGCCTGTTAACGCAAACGTTGCACTGTCTTGAAAATTCCCCGACCGGCCGGATGCTGCAACTTACCTGTGTCTATGGCAAGCTGACTCCCACGCTGTTGGGTCATTTAGGCAACCAATCGTTGTACCTGATTGATGTGGCTACGGCACAGCTTGAAGCCAGCCGCAACAAACTTGAGCCTACCCGACGTTCACAACTGTTGTCCGTACGCATGGATGCGGAGATATTGGCATTCCAGGACAATACTTTCGCCACCATACTGATTTTTTTTCTCATGCATGAGATGCCGGTAGCGGCGCGACAGCGTACGCTTGCGGAAACCATGCGGGTATTGCAACCCGGTGGCCGCCTGGTAATTACGGAATATGGTGCGGAGCCCCGCCGGCATTGGATTTATCGCCGGCGATTATTGCGCCGACTGTTGACTCGCTGGGAGCCGTTTCTGGAAGATTTTTGGCGGGAAGATATCAGCGCCGTACTACAACGCGAAGCGGGTAAGCTGGGAAAGACCCTGCACCAGGTTGAGAGACATCCGGTATTTAATGGATTTTACCGCGTTCTGGTTTATGAGATGGACTTGCAGACGGCGAAGGATGGGGGGTGATTTTCGGGGGAATGGGGCGCCATCGAGCGATCATCTATGGGAAGTAGGATCCCGCGCGGATGGCACCTCGTTTTCTATCCCGTCCCCGTGCGGGGCGGCACCGGTGTCGGGCGGTGATCGTGATTTACATGGACATAAGTCAGGGACGCGGTCGCCACCCGGTGTTCCCGTTCCCCGGCACCCCAGTCACTTTGTGCGAACAGGGTGACATCCACCACGATCGATGTCCGCCCGACGCGGGCAATATCGGTGTAAAAGCTCACCAGATCTCCGACGTAGACCGGGGCGATGAACACGAATCCGTCGACCGCAGCCGTTACCACGCGGCCTCCGGCGCGGGAATAGGCCAGCACGGCGCCGGCAATATCTGCATGCGACATCAACCAGCCACCAAAAATATCGCCCAGCGCATTGGTGTCCCGCGGCATCGCAACGGTCGTGATGGATGCATGCCGATCATCTGGAGGTGTCTTGAAGTGCATTTACAGTGTCTCCCAACCCGGATCAGGAGCATATAGTTTACCGTAGCGTGTTGCCAACTCATCGAGCCGGTGGCGCATTCGTTCGGTTCCGCAAGTGCGGATATAGTGAATTGGTCCACCTCGAAAAGGAGCAAATCCGGTTCCGAAAACCACTCCGGCATCAAGCAGGTCGGCATCATCCACAACGCCTTCGCGCAAGCAGCTTACTGCGACGTTCAACAAGGGAAACAGCAACCGATCTTGTAACAAGGGATCGGACTTGCCGCGCTTGCGTCTGTCCTTGACTGCATGCCCATTTTCCCAGGCATAAAGTCCATGACCCGACTTGCGCCCCAGCCGGCCAAGGTGAACCAGTTTCCGAACTTCATCCGGCGGTGGAACCGGGAGTTTTTCCCGTATCACTTCGGCCACCGACAAGGCCACATCCAGGCCGATCGTATCGGTCAACTCCGCCGGCCCCATCGGCATACCAAAGTCTTGCGCCGCTCGGTCGATGGCCTCCAGTGGCACTCCTTCGCTCCAGATTGTCAGTGCGGCTACCAGATAGGGGGCCAGCACCCGGTTGACTAAAAAGCCGGGACTGCCGGCCACCGGAAGCGGTAACTTGCCGATCGCTCTGACCGCGGCAAGTGCCTGCCGCACCGTCAAATCGTCGGTTATATCCGAGGACACCACCTCCACTAGGGGCATATGCGCCACCGGGTTAAAAAAATGCAGTCCGATCAGTCGCGATGGGCGTTCAATCGCCGCGGCAAGTGATTCCAGTGGAATACTGGAGGTGTTTGTGGCCAGCAAGGCGTCCTCACCCAAACGGGGCTCGATGTCGTGCAACAAGGCACGCTTGGCCTCGTAATTCTCATAAATAGCCTCGATGACCAGGTCGGCGTCGGGTAGGGCATCGCCCTGCGGATCCAGCCGTAACCGGGAACGGGCGGTTGCCGTAGCATCAGGGGTCTGAAACCGGTGCTTGAAATATGTATCGGCTCGCTCAAGCGCCCCTTCCATGGCGGATAAATCCCGATCCTGTAGCGTCACGTTGAAGCCCCGGGCGGCACACCAGGCGGCAATGTCTCCCCCCATCGTACCGGCTCCGAAAATATGCACCCGACGAGGTTTGAATACACTGGCATGCCCCAGTCCCTTTAGGCGTTCCTGCAGAAAAAATACCCGTACCAGATTGCGTGCCCCGGGCATGCAGATCAACCCGGCGAAGGAGCGCGCTTCCGCCTCGAAACTGGCGGGGTGCATTCGCCCGCCATGATGTCGCCACAGCTTCACCAGCGCATATGGGGCAGGGTAATGAGTTTCCCGCACTTTATGCCGGAGCCGTCCAGTTAACCACCGGGCTACGATATATCGCAATCCAGGCAACGCCAATACCCGTTGTAGCAATGGTGCCCGGTGCCGCGCGGGCAGATTCAAAGCCAGGTTGGTGGCTCTCTCCCGCAATTCTTCCGGGCTTGCCAATTTATCCACTAAACCAATACCCAGTGCGGTATTCGCCTTGATGCTCCGACCGCTTAGCATCAGATCCATGGCCGGAAGCACTCCTGTCAAGGCCATGACACGAACCGTACCTCCAAAACCGGGGTGAATTCCTAGCCGGACTTCGGGGAATCCCAGGCGCAGGCCAGGGGTTACGGCAGCTACCCGGTAGTGGCAGGCCAGCGCTAGCTCGAGGCCGCCACCCAGAACAAAACCATGCAGCATGGCCACGGTGGGGCAGGGGAGAGAAGCCAGCCGATCCAGGACTGCCTGGCCTTCGCGCACCAGTCGATAGGCCTCGGACTCGTCGTGGATTTCACTGAATTCGCCAATATCGGCACCTGCCGCAAATCCATTCTTCTTTCCCGAATACAGGATCAGGGCGCGAGGCCGACGGGAGGAAATCAACTCAAGTGCCCTGGCCAACTCACCCATCACTTCCCTACCCAACGTATTCGTGTTTGCCTCGGCCTGATCGAGCCGCAGCCAGGCGATGTCTTTTTCGTCGCCATCCAGGCGCCAATGGCAAAGCTGTTCGCTACCGGTAATCTGCTTAGTCATGCGCGTTCCGGAAACGGGATAACAATGCATGATAGAGACGTCGTGGAAAGGAGTTCAAGCGGCGGGGGCGGTTCAAAGTATCAATCGAGGCTCCCGGCGGTAATTGCAACAAGCGTAGCCGCAGGGCCGTGTTCAAGGCACGGGAGGCACTGTCTCGGAAATCATGAATCGGTCCGGCAGACTCGCCGGATAACCGGATCAAGTCGCGGCGCACGGCATCATGACGCAAATGCACCGCCTGCCGGTAAACTTCGAACCAACCATGACTTCCGCGATCGAGATACCAGCGCATTCCCCACGCGCGTAACACCGAGATACGCAGGTCCATGGCCTTCAAGTGCCGCTCAACCTCCTCATCACGTTGGGGCAATTCCGGGATTCGCATTCGGATCTTCTCACGAATCCCGGGTTCTAATGTGAGAAACACGCCATAAAGCAGGCTGCGATCCATATCATTCATGATTGTCGTCCGCAAATCGGACAGGCCGTTTTCCGGACCCTTCCAGGCGGAAACCATGGATAACAGCTCTCCATGCAAGGCGTCGAGGGCCACCTTATCTAGGCGAGGGTTGTGGTTCAGGGCGCGGTTCCACATCCGGTCGAAACTGCGGCGCTGCTGTCGCGAAGGAAGCTCATTTTTCATAAGCTGTTGCCTGCACTCATCCGATCCCTCATCCCGCGTAGCGTAAATTACCTGTTTGTCAAACTGTTGCCGTGCGCAAATTATCCCAGAATATGGCGTTCCCCTTGTTGTAGCACTATGAATTCACGCCTATCGAGCGCTTCCTGATCGAGTGCTTTCGCCAGTGCCCGCGGCGGTTCATCGAGCGATTCATTGCTCAGTTCGAAGGTGCCCCAATGAATGGCAAGAGACTGCCCGATACCCAGTTCTCGATGCAGTCGTACGGCTTCGGCGGGATTGATATGAACACGGCGCATGAAGTCCCGTGGCTCATACGCCCCGATCGGCAATGCGGCCAGGTCGGGAGTTCCCAGGCGGGTGGATACCTCGGTAAGGTGCTTGGAGTAGGCGGTATCACCCGAGAAATAAAAACAGAATTCGGCTGTCTTCACGACCCATCCGCACCATAGGGAATGGTTGTAATCGAGCAGGGTACGGCGGCTCCAATGGCGGGCGGGAACGCAGGTCAACTCCAGTCCCGCAATCTGGATGCTTTCCCACCAATCGAGTTCATGCACCGGATGAATCCCCCAATGTCGCAAGCGTGGCCCCAGGCCCAAGGGAACCAGGAAAAAAGTGCCGGGATGAGTCGTTGCGAGCCGGCGCACGGTAGAACGATCTAAATGATCGAAATGATTGTGGGAAATCAGGACCAGTTCGGGTGCGGGTAATGCCGGAACCGTAACCGGCATGGGCACCCGACGGGAAGGACCCAGGTAAGGCACCGGCCCGGCCCAGCGGCTTAAATGCGGATCGGTCAGCACCATGCGCCCCGCGATGCGCAATAGGACGGTTGCATGTCCGAGCCACCAAAGCGCGTTTCTATCCTGGGTATTGAAGTCCGGCTGAACAAGCATGGTAGAAGAAAAATTCGAATATCCGGCCGTGGGTGGCCTAGGCAGCCGCCGTAACATTCGTCGAGTTTGCCAATGCCAAAATCCCCCTCGACGAGACACATATTCTCCCGGATTCCAGAATCCATTAAGATTTCCATGTTCCCAATTCCAAGACCCGGGTGTGTACCGGTCGCTACCCTGGGCCGGCCTCACAGCGCAGGCCGGCCCTAGCGCTTCGGGATCGGGAATCGAGATGGAATCGAGGCCTGTCTCTCCCTCTATTCGTTTACCCTGCTTCCACGCCATACCGGATAACCTATATCTATTTCAATTTAATCATGATATTATTACTTTAAGTTAGAGTAGATTATTAAGTTCTGTAAAATTAATATGTTGTTGTAGCCGGTGCAGCGCAGGAGAACCAGCCCTACTCCCTGGCTCTTTAAGATCTGCAGGGTGGCGGCACGGATATCATCGTTGACGAAAGCGCAGGCCACTTCGTGGCTGCGGGAAAGCATCATTGTGCTCTGCCGTAGCGGCACTCCGTAATAGCCAATGTTGTGATCGTAGGCGGCATGGACCGCTTCTCGCATTTTACGGTCGTAGGGCCGGGCGGAGTAGACGAGAATTCTCACGGCGCGATGTTCAGCTACGCGGCGGCTGCAGATAGGCGCCCTTGCCGGCATACACGGCGGCAGGGCCCAGATTCTCTTCAATACGTAGCAGCTGGTTGTATTTCTCCACCCGCTCGCCGCGGGCCGGAGCGCCGGTCTTGATCTGTCCGGTATCGAGTGCCACCACCAGGTCGGCGATAAAACTGTCAACAGTCTCACCGGAGCGGTGGGAAACGAAAGCGGTCCAGCCGGCGCGCTGGGCCAGGCGGGTGGCTTGGAAAGTCTCGGTCACGGTGCCGATCTGGTTGAGTTTGATGAGGACACTGTTGGCGATATTCTTTTCGATACCCTCGGCGATAATCTTGGGGTTGGTGCAGAAAATATCGTCGCCGACAAGCTGAAGATGATCACCCACGGCCCGGTTGAGAAGCGACCAGCCCTCCCAGTCGTCTTCGGCCATACCGTCTTCGAGAAGGACGATGGGGTAACGTTCCACCAAGCTTCGGTAGTACTCGACCATTTCCTTGGGAGGGAGATCGCGGTTCTCGGTGCGCAGGTGGTACTTGCCGTCCTCGAAGAATTCGGAGGAGGCCGGGTCGATGGCAATACCGATATCGGTGCCGGGTTTGAAACCGGCCTTGGAGATGGCCTGCACGATGAGTTCTAAGGGTTCCTCGTTGGAACTTACGTGGGGAACGAATCCCCCTTCGTCGCCGAGGGTGGTGGCGAGATTCCTGTCCTTAAGTACGGCCATTAACGCGTGGTAGGTCTCGACTGCCCAGCGTAGTGCCTCGTGGAAGCTCGTTGCACCATAGGGGGCAATCATGTATTCTTGAAAATCGGGGCCTTGCCAGCGGGCGTGAACGCCCCCGTTGAGAATATTAAGATGGGGAACGGGCAGGCGGATCGCACCTACCCCGCCGAGATAGCGATAGAGGGGTAGGTCGCAGGCCGAAGCCGTCGCCCGGGCGCAGGCGAGTGAAACGCCGAGAATGGCGTTCGCACCCAAGCGGGCCTTGTTCTCGGTACCGTCAATGACGCACAGCGCCCGGTCGATACCGGCTTGATCGCTGGCATCGGCGCCGATGAGTTTGGGCGTGATAATTTCCCGGATGTGGTGAATGGCCTGCAATACACCCTTACCCCCATAGCGTTTGGGATCACCGTCGCGAAGTTCCACGGCCTCGCGCCCTCCGGTAGAGGCGCCCGAAGGTACGGCGGCGCGAGCCCGAGCACCGCAGGCGAGGGCGCATTCGACCTCGACGGTGGGATTGCCGCGTGAGTCGAGGATTTCGCGGGCGGTGAGTGAAGCGATGGTAGTGTCCATGAGTTTCTCCTGTGGTAAGTTGAGATAGTAGATTGAAAAATCTGTATTGCTGCATTAATGCGGATCGAGGGTTTTACCAAACCTGCTGTTGTCGTACAAAACCGAGCGGGTGTGGCGAGCGATCATGGCGTCTTCATCGGTGGCAATGACTTCGACCTCGCAGGTGCTGCCGAGGGCGGAGATCCGGCCCGTTCCGGCGTCATTGGCATGCGGGTCGAGGCGAATCCCGAGATACTCCAGATTACGGCAAATATTCCAGCGGACGGCAGGGGCATTCTCACCGATTCCGGCGGTGAATACCAACCGGTCCAATCCCCCGAGTACTGCGCTCAGTGCCCCGATTGCCTTTCTGATCGAATAGGCATAAAGATCCACCGCAAGCCTGGCTGCCGGATCACAGGGCGCGGCGGCAAGCAGTTTTTCCATGTCGGAAGTCGTTCCGGATACTCCGAGCAAGCCGGCCTCGAATTCAAGGAGCCGCTCCAGCGCATCCGCATCCAGATGTTCGGTCCGTAGCAGATGAATCAGTACCCCAGGATCCAGGTCTCCGCTCCGGGTGCCCATCATGACCCCACCGATAGGGGTCATGCCCATGGTGGTTTCCACGGAACGACCATCGAGCAGGGCGGCTAGGCTCGATCCATTGCCCAAATGGGCCACGATTACCCGACCCCGAACCCGTTCGCCGAGACGGCGGACAATATATTCATAGGATAAGCCGTGAAAACCATAACGGTGAATACCCCGTTGGTGATAACGCTCGGGTAGGGGCATACGTTGGGCCAGATCGGGAAGGCCGACATGAAAGGCGGTATCGAAGCAGGCAACTTGGGGCACCGTGGGGCGCCAAGCGGTTACGGCATCGATGGCCGCAAGTGCCGGGGGGATATGCAACGGAGCCAGGGCCTTTAGCGATTCGATCCGGCGGCGTAAATCCGCAGTTAAGCGTTCTGGAGCCGAGTGATTGCCCCCGTATACAATTCGGTGTCCAACGGCATCGAATTCCGTGAAGGCGGGCTGTTCGAGCAATCTATTCAGGGCACTTTGATGATCGGAAAGCGGGCATTCTGCGGGGTTTCCATCTACCTCGAGGTGGGCTTTAGGCAGACCGATCCGTTTCGCCGCAGCAAGGGCCAAGCGCTTCTCGGTATCGGCTTGGGTCGAATACAGCGCCAATTTTAACGAGGAAGATCCGGCATTGATACACAGAACCCTCATGCTTTTTCCTCCTGCGCGGCAGCGGAATCGGGTTTTTCCACCGAGTCACTCTGTTTCCGTGCCCAGGCCACCCGGGCAAGTGCGAGGGAGTCGAGCCGGGCCTCGTTCGGATCGGCTCGGGAGGTGAGGACCACCGGCACCTGGGCGCCCAGTACCACCCCGGCAAATCGGGCCCCGGCAAGGTATTCCAGATCCTTGTAAAGGATGTTTCCGGATTCCAGGTCGGGAACTAGGAGGATATCGACCTTACCGGAAACCCGGCTGTGGATGCCTTTGATGGCCGCCGACTCGCGGGAAATAGCATTGTCGAAAGCCAACGGGCCATCCACGATGGCATTATGGATTTGCCCCCGATCGGCCATCTTGGCCAAACAAGCGGCATCGATAGTCGAAGCGATACGCGGATTGATTAATTCTACGGCGGACAGGGCCGCCACCCGGGGAGGATCGATCCCGAGCAGTCGCGCTAGATCCACCGCATTTTGGATAATCTGGGCCTTGGTTTCGAGGTCGGGAGTAATATTGATTGCCGCATCGGTGATGAACAGTAATTTCGGATAGCTGGAAAGTTCACATACCATCACATGTGAGATTCGTGGCGCCTCTCGCAACTCGGTAATGATCGGATGCAGAAATTCACTGCTATGGAGGTGCCCTTTGATGAGCAGCTGGGCCTGGCCGGTGCGCACGGCTTCGACGCCACGCTGGGCTTCCTCTGCAGGCGTATTAGCAGCCAGAACAGGGGGGCAAACCGCTGCCCCCAAGCGTTTGCATAGGGCCCTGATGTCATGTTCGCGGCCGATCAAAAGGGGATTGATCAGCGCTTCGCGTTGGGCCTCAAGAGCAAATTTAAGAATATGGAACTCGGCGGCATCCACCACGGCGGCCGACACGGGGCCGAGGCTGTGGGCCTCGTCAATCAACTGTTGCAGGCACCGGGTCGCCGGTGGAATTTTTTCCGATTGGCTTGGTTGCATCATCGGCATTCCTGGTCATCAAGGCTTAACATCTGGAAGCTCATTGCTCAGAGCGGCAGCTGCAGGGCAAGATCCAGCATCCGCCGGGCATAGCCTGTTTCGTTATCGTACCAGGCCTGCACTTTCACCATGCGGTCTCCGGCCACGCGGGTGGACTGGGCGTGAATAATGCTGGATCGCACATCACCAATGATATCCGATGATACCAAGTCTTCTTCACTATAGCCGAGAATATTGACAAGCGGCCCGGTTGCGGAGGCCTTGCGCAGGGCCGCGTTAACCGCCTCGATCGTGACCGGACGGGAGACTAGGACGGTGATATCGGTCAAGGCGCCGTCGGCGACCGGAGCGCGCACGGCAATTGCCCGGAGTCTCCCGGTTAACTCAGGTAGCACCCGCGTCGTGGCAACATCCGAGCCGGTACTGGTCGGGATCAAGTTGACCGCAGCAGCCCGTCCACGAATTTTCTTCTTGTCCGGACGATCGACCACGCTTTGGGTTGCGGTATAGGCATGGATCGTAGTAACCATGGCCATTTCGATTCCGAAGCCATCCAGCAGTACCTTCAACGGCGGTACCAGAGAATTGGTGGTACAAGAAGCGTTGGAGATAACGGCATGGTGGGCGGGATCGAAGTCGCCCTCATTAACACCCAGGATCAATGTGATATCGGCATCTTTCGATGGCGCACCGATCACAACCCGGCGTGCCCCCGCCTCGAGATGCCGGGCGGCATCGGCCCGGGCGGTGAATCGGCCGGTACACTCGAAAACTACATCCACCCCGAGATCTCTCCAAGGTAATTCGCCCGGATCCCGGGATGCAAAAACACGGATTTCGTGATTGCCCAGCACCAGGCTGTCGGCTGTTGCCTCGACCGAAAAGGGGGACTGGCCATGCACCGAGTCATAGTGAAGCAGGTAGGCGAGATCGGCGGTCGAGACCAAATCATTAGCGGCGACGATTTTCACATCTTCAGGATCTTCTTCTATGTAATGGCGCAAAACCAGGCGCCCGATTCGGCCGAGTCCATTGATGGCGATACGTTTCATGACAAATCTCCTTCGGTTTATAGCAGGTTAGAGTCAGAGCGGTCCGCCCTCCCATCCCTTCAGCGGAGATAGCAAGAATGGCAGATACGCCCAGGGTCAAAACATCAACCTGCCTCATGATGCTGCCTCCCGGGGAAAAACAAGCCAGTCAAGAATCCGCTGCCGCAACCGGGGACCATAGTCTGGATCGTCGAGATACTCCTGTGCCTGTAGTGACGTGTGCTGAATATCGATAGATCGCAGAAACGGAAGTCGTGCGGCAGTGGCGGCGGCAGCCTGGGCATAAGGCTCCGCATCGCCATACCAGAGCAGGGCATCTGCAGCCTTGCCGGCAAGACAATCATAGCCTGTGGCGGGCTCCCGGCTAGGTGAGAGCAAAATTACGTGAGCAATCGGCTCCCGTACCCGGCACAGCCCCTCGAGCAAGGCACTACCGGCCATGCCAATGCCCAGGGCCGAAACTTGTGTGGCACGGTAACGGGCATATTCGAGTGTCGCGGCGACATCCAGGTCGTAGCATTGACCACCGGCACCACCGACACTGGAAACGCCATACCCTCGAAAACAGGGGGCAAGAACGCTATAGCCCTGGCCGTGCAACCAAGGAGCAAGACCGTTCCAGGTGGTCTTGTCGTGGTGTTCGTCATGGAATAGGCAGACCCAGTGAGTCCCCGCGGGATACAGGTCCGCCTCCAGCCAGCCGTCATCGGCCGTGCCGATCCAGGCCGCTTTACTCACCATGATAGGCACCTGTATTTCTATGCCGAAAATTTTTAGGATCCAGGTGATTTCGCTGAGGCAACAGGGAAATATCGGGATTTCGAATATAGCGGATTGTGGCATTCATGCCACCGGAATCAATAAGAAGATCCACGTTACTCCCCCCTCAGCAGGCCTTACCGAACGGTCGGTCCCTGCCGGTGCACGAAGAAGTACCCCGGCGTCAAGAACCGGTGATAAGTGAGATGGCTCATATCGGCTTCATCACGGGGCGAGCCTTGCGCCCCAGGCGTCTCTCGACCTCCAGGACATGACGGGTGGCCTGAACGACGGTATCGGGATCGAGACTCATGGAGTCAATGCCAATTTCTACCAGGAACTCGGCCATCTCGGGGTAGTCGGATGGGGCCTGCCCACACAGTCCGGAGTGGATATGGTTACGGTGGCAGCCCTCGACCGAAAGACGGATCATCTCCTTTACGCCCTCGTCGCGCTCGTTGTAATCGAAGGCGACAATCTCGCTGTCCCGATCCACACCCAGCGTGAGCTGGGTCAGGTCGTTGGAACCGATAGAGAAGCCGTCGAAGCGACGGGCAAATTCATCAATTAGGATGACATTGTTGGGAATTTCACACATGGCATAAACCTGGAGGCCGTCCACACCACGCTTGAGGCCGAATTCGGCCATTTTTTCCAGTACCTGGTCCGCTTCCGCCACACGGCGGACAAAGGGTAACATCAAGATTACATTGTCCAGGCCCAGGGTCTCGCGCACCCGCTTCATCGCTAGGCATTCGAGGCGGAAGCCTTCGGCGTAGGCCGGGTGGGCATAACGCGAAGCCCCGCGAAAGCCCAGCATCGGGTTGTCTTCCCGGGGTTCGAAATCCTTACCGCCGATAAGGCTCGCATATTCATTGCTCTTGAAGTCGGATAGACGTACCACCACCGGTTTGGGATAAAAGGCGGCGGCAATGGTGCCGATGCCTTCGGACAGGCGCTCGACAAAGAAATCCTCGCCACTGGCATAACCGTGGATCAGGTGTTGAATCAACTCGCGGGCGGCGGGATCCCCTATTTTATCCGGGTGCAGTAGGGCGAGCGGATGCGCCTTGATGGACTCGTTGATGATAAACTCCATCCGCGCCAGGCCGATCCCATCGTTGGGCAGAAACGAAGTTTTGAATGCCAGCTCCGGATTGCCCAGATTGATCATGATCTCGGTCGCCGGGCGTGCGAGGTCGCCCACATCAATTCGATCGACATGAAAAGGAACCTCGCCTCGGTACACATACCCGTTGTCACCCTCGGCACAGGACACGGTAACGATCTCACCGTTGGGCACGGTCGTAGTCGCCTCGCCAGTGCCCACCACGGCAGGGATACCGAGTTCACGGGCGATAATGGCGGCATGGCAGGTGCGCCCGCCACGGTTGGTGACAATGGCAGCGGCAGTCTTCATCACCGGTTCCCAGTCCGGTGTCGTGATATCGGCAATGAGTATCTCGCCGGGTTTGAAATCAGGCAGATGTGCGGGGCTTTCGATGACGTGAGCGCGCCCCGAACCGATTTTTTCCCCTACGGATCGGCCCGTGGTCAACACCGTGGCTTTCCCTTCAAGGGTATAGGTTTCCAGGATGGTTACTCGGCGCTGGGAGGCTACGGTCTCCGGACGGGCCTGGACGATATAAAGTTTGCCGTCGGAACCGTCTTTGGCCCACTCTATGTCCATGGGGTGGCCGTAGTGGCTTTCGATCTTGATGGCGTAGTCGGCCAGTTCCAGCACATCGGTATCCCCCAGGCAATAGCGCTCGCGGTCCGCCTTGGGGGTGGAAATGTTGCCAGTGGTGCGAGAGGTTTCATCCACGACGAAAATCATCTTCACTGCTTTGCTGCCGAGACTGCGACGCAACACCGCACGGTGGCCAGTATTGAAGGTGGGTTTGTGAACATAAAATTCATCCGGATCTACGGTACCCTGGACCACGTTCTCGCCCAAACCATAACTGCCGGTAATAAAGACCACGTCACGGAAACCCGACTCGGTGTCGAGTGAGAACATCACGCCGGAGGAGGCCAGATCCGAGCGCACCATTTTCATCACACCGATGGATAGAAATACCTTGAAGTGATCGAATCCCTGATCCACCCGGTAGTGGACGGCACGATCGGTAAATAGGCTTGCGAAATCGCGGCGGCAGGCATCGACCAGATTCTTGTCGCCTTGGATGTTCAGATAAGTATCCTGCTGCCCGGCGAAGCTTGCCGTGGGTAAATCCTCGGCGGTGGCGGAACTGCGCACAGCCAGGCTTACATCCTTACCGTATTCTTCCTGTAGCTTGTGGTAGCCTGCCAGGATTTCGGCAATCAGATCGTCGGGCAGACCGGCACTGTAGACGATCTCACGGGCCCGTTTGCTGCGCCGGGCAAGGTCGCTGATATCCGCGGGATCGAGGCCATCGAGCGCCGTGTGCAGATCCTCCCAGGCGCCCGCTTGGTCGAGCATATAACGATAGGCTGCGGCCGTGATGGCGAAGCCATTGGGTATGCGCACGCCCGCGATTGAAAGCTTGCGATACATCTCTCCCAGAGAGGCATTCTTCCCACCCACCAGGGGCACGTCATTTATCCCAAGTTGATTAAAGAAGCGTAAGTACTTGAATTCATTCATATCGTATTCCCCTGAAGAGATCAGATGAAAGCATTCGTGGAATGCCGTTCCCGAAGAGGCTTGAACTCCAGCGTTTCGGTTTCCAGGCCCAGATAAGTGTCTTTTACCGTGGCGATGGCGCCATGGCGTGCTCCCAATCCCCCTTCGGGATGCTGCAGCAAAGCCAATTGCGCTGCAATAGCTCGGGGATAACGCGGTTTAAGCTGCGCCAATTTGAGGCCGCCCCACAGTGCTCCCACCGAGGTCGCACCGGCCTCGGGAGCAAGGCGCATTCCCAACGATGGATCCTCGCAGCGCCGCCACCACCGGGCAAGTGTGCCCAGGTCCAAGGGAATTGCGGCACAACCGCTCAACTGTACCGCGATGGCAGTGGTCTCGAGGTCGGCACCAGGGCAAGCCCAACCTCCGGCGGGGTCGTGGCTATCCTCGAGCCGGTGTCCGATCGCAACCCGCTCCTTGTCGGTGAGGGGCAGGTTATAACGTTTCATCAGAATTGTAAGGCGCATGAGATTAAGCAGGACTCCGCGCCACTCGTGCCGTTGTGATGAGACGCATAAGTAGTAGTGGCGTTGCGCCTGCAGCCAGGTCCGGGGGTCGCACCGGGGTTTCCCGCCCAACAGATCGAGAGCACAAAGGGCTGCCCAGCCAATAGTGAGTGTCGGCCAAGATCCGGTGGCATCCTGCAGGCCTCGCAGCCACCGTACCGTGACCTCGGGATTGGGAGGCGCCAGGCCGATCAGACGCAAGGCGGCTATGGCAGCAAGGGTATCCGGTGCGTTGGGCTCTTCCACGCCCCACTGCGGGGTACGGTAAAAAGAGTATCCGCCGGAGGGAGTCCGGCGCCCGAGCAGGTAACGGGCGGTGGCTGCATGATCCAGGATCGATGGCCCACCGAACTTGCCGTCTTTATCGTGTGTCGGCGGGAATGTGCCCGGCGTTTCCCGAGAATACTCGCTGCCGGCGCCAAGCATGCCGATTATACCTAACATAACCTAGGATTCCTGCTGTTCAAAGGGCGCCAGCACATCGAGCGCCTCGCGCCGGTGGCGCTCTAGAACCTCAAGCGTGGTAGCGCCGACATTGAGCCGCAACAGGGGTTCGGTGTTCGACGGACGGGCATTGAGCCACCAATTCTTGCCACCGATCGACAGGCCGTCGAGGTGCTGAATATCGTGTCCCGGATAGCGCTTTTCCAGGATGTCCAACGCCGCATCGGTGTCTGTGACTCGAAGGTTGATCTCACCGCTGGTGGGATACCGGGCGAGCGGAGCGATCAGCTGCGACAGTGGCCGGTTGGCCGCCGCAACAAGATTGATCAACTCGATCAGGGTGCGCAGGCCATTGTCGGTGTGATGAAGATCGGCATAGTAATAGTGCCCGGAGAGTTCCAGGGCAAACAGTGCCCTATGCTCGCGCATGGCCTGCTTGATAAAGGCGTGTCCCACGCGGGTTTGCAGCGTACTTCCCCCCGCGGCAGCAAGAGATTCGGAGACGCTGCGCGAAGCGCGCAGGTCATGCAGAATCATGGCCCCGGGATGGGATTGCAGCAGGTGAAGGGCAATCAGGGCACCAAGCAGGTCGGGAGGGATCATGGCTCCGGATTCGTCCACGGCGATTGCCCGGTCGGCATCACCATCGAAGGCAACGCCGAAATCGCAGTGATTGTCGCGAACCGCCGCGGCCAGAGGCTTGATTGCATGTGGCGCCAGCGGATTGGCACCGCGCTCGGGAAAGGTCGGATCAGTCTCCATTCCGAGGGTCACCAATGAGATCAGGTCGAGATTACCCAGGGTTTTTTCAATAGTAAGCGCACCCATGCCGTTGCCCGCATCCACTGCTACTTTGAGTTCACGTTGTGGAGAAAGGTACCGGCGCAGCATCCGGGCATAGTCCTCGAGTGGCGATGCATGCCGAAGTACCGGACTACAGGCAAAAGTTCTTGTCTCCAGAGGGCGAATTCGCTTGCGTACCTCGGGTAGTCCCCGGGCTGCACTCAATGGGATGGCGTCTTCGCGACAAAACTTCATTCCGTTATAGACGGCAGGCAAATGACTCGCGGTAATCATCACCGAGCCGGTGTAACCGCCGTCGGCACCGTTCCAATAGAGCATCGGGGTAGAGCACAAGCCGATGTGGGTGACCCCATGTCCACCCGAGCGCAGGCCCAGACTTACCGCCTCGGCAAGACCGGGTGAGCTGGCACGCACATCATGCCCGATAACGAAGTATCCGTCGCCATTGGGGGCGAGGTAGTCCCCGTAGGCACGGGCGATCTCCATCGCGATGCCGCAGCCCAGGTCCGTGTCCACACGACCGCGCACATCATAGGCATGGAACAGGCGGTTGATACTCGTTGTCACTGCGGGGGTGGCCATGATTGAATTCTCCATCATTTTCCGGAGTGCCGTAACCGACCCGCAATTTGCCGTACCTCCCGGCCTTCGGCCCGCTCGAGGGTACCCAGCTCGCGGTGGAGTACTCCGGCTTCACGCCGTATTTGGGTTATAGACGGCTGCAAGGAGGCATTCATTACCCGCAGAAAACGACTTTGATGTAAGGCCCGGCTATTCAACAGCCGGTGAATGCCTAGTTTCGAGAAATCCGCCGCCACCATCCAGATTAGGTTATAAGCCCAGACCAATCCGACCACCGTCCAGGGGATGGCGGGCATCAGCCAGCCGAAACCGGCCATGGCGGCACCGACAAGTTGGGTTCCCACGATGGCCAGCAACAAGGGCCTGGCGGGGTAGGGCGGGCGCCAAAAGGGGCCGCGTACCCGAGTCAGGAACAACAGTAGATGTCCCCCGGCGATAAGCTGCAGAAACATGATGGTCTGCACCTCGGACAGCGGCATATTGAACAGGAACCGCGACACCAGATAGAGGATAAAGGTGCCTCCGAAAGCGAGAGCCCCCATGGCCGTTGAAATGCCGATGACCCGAGGCATTTCCCAGCGCACCGGTTGAGGTTGCACCATGGTGTTATCCCAGGCGATAGCCATGATCGGGATGTCGTCGAGCAGTGAGAGCAACACAACCATGATTGCAGTAAGGGGGTAACTGTTGAAGATCAGCATCGCCACTACGACGAAAAACAGGATATCCAGGGTCATGGCGATGCGATACACGGTATAGCTCATCATGCGTTCGAAAATGCGCCGGGCTTCCTCCACCGCACGCACGATCACGCTTAGCCCCGGGGCGGTAAGAATTAGGCTGGCGGCACTGCGGGCGGCATCGGTGGCTCCGGAGACGGCAATGCCCACATCGGCCTGTTTGAGGGCTGGAGCATCGTTGACTCCGTCGCCGGTCATGGCGACCAAATGTCCTCGATTCTGCAGTATTTTGACAATCGCGTATTTGTGCTCCGGAAACACCTGGGCAAAGCCGTCGGCCTTCTCAACGGCTTCGGCCAGATCCGATGTGGCGGCGCCGCCGGCGGCAACCCGGGAAAGACGTTCGTCAACGGGGATGATCCCGGTGCCCAACCCCAGTTCACCGGCAATTTCGCGGCCGATGGCCTGGTGATCCCCGGTCACCATCTTGACCTCGATGCCATGTGCCCGGGCTTTCTCGATGGTACCCCGGGAATCTTCACGGGGGGGATCAAACAGGGGCAGGATGCCGAGGAAAGTCCAGGTTTTGCCATCGTCCGTGGAACGCCCGACTCCCAAGGTGCGAAATCCCTTCTTGGCGGTCTCCTCGATAATTTTTTGTGCATGTTTACATACGGGATCGCTCAATTTAGCCAGATCCATAATCACCTGAGGGGCACCCTTGGTGACCCGGAACTGCGTGCCACCATCCCCTTGAATGGTTGCTTCGGTGCGTTTGGAAACGGGGTCGAAGGGGATGAATTTAAGTTGTTGATAGCCCTTCAGATCCGTGTCTCGATCCTGCAGCCCGTTCAACACCGCGGTATCGATGGCATCCGTGTCCTCGGCTTTGGAAGCCAGGGCGGCAGCCAGGATCACGGCCTGGGCATCGGGCGCATCGAAAACCGCCGTTTCGCCTAGAGTGAGCTTGTTCTGGGTGAGCGTACCGGTCTTGTCGGAACAGAGAATATCGACACCAGCCATTTCCTCGATGGAAGTCAGCTTGGAAACGATTGCCTTCATTCGGGAAAGGGCGAGCGCCCCCAGTGCCATGGTGACCGAAAGTACGGCGGGCATTGCCACCGGGATCGAGGCTACGACCACGACCAGAACAAAGGCCATCAGCTCAAGAAAGGATAGTCCGCGGCTCAATTCCACTACGATGAGAATGATAGAAAGGACAACCGCCAGGAAAATCAGAAAATTACCGATGGATAGAACCGCTTTCTGAAAATGCGAGATGGGGGCGGCCTGCTGTACCAGCTTGGCCGTACGACCGAAGAAAGTAGATTCCCCGGTAGCATAGACCAAGCCGAGCATCTCCCCCTGCTTGGCGATCGTACCCGAGAAGGCGATATCACCCGGTTTTTTATTAACCGGCAACGACTCACCGGTTAGGGCGGACTGGTCCACCGCCAGGTAATCCCCTTCGTAAAGCTTGACATCGGCGGGTAACACATTGCCAAGACGCAACCGCACGATATCACCGGGCACCAGCGTGGCGGCATCGATCTCCAGCCATTGCCCCCCACGCAGAACTCTTGCCTTGAGTGCTAACTGATTCTTAAGCGCTTCGAGCGCATCTACGGCCCCCTTCTCTTCCCAAAAGCCGATGCCGCCGTTGATGACCAGCATGGCGAAAATAACACCAAAGCTTTTCCAGTCGCTGTTTGCTGCCGAAAGAACCGCGGCAATTTCGATCATCCAGGGAATAGGACCCCAGAAATAGGCAAGAAGCCGCCGCCACAAGGGGGTATTCCGCTCGACAAGGGCGTTGGGACCGTAGGCTGTGAGACGCCGCTGGGCCTCGGCGGGAGTGAGTCCTTCCTTGCCGGATCCCAGGTGTTCAAATAGTTTATCGAGTGAATATTCCTTGACCGCATCATCCACCAGGGCCGGTGCTGCATTATTGACCTCGGGCATCCTCGTGATCTCCTGTTCGCCGATATTCATCTACGTGTCGGTCCGGATTCTGACTAACAACCAGTTCGGGGATCGATACGCCGTGATATAACCGCGTTGTAGATAACTCAAACAGCCCTGGCGAACAAGTGGAAACTCACGACCGGATCAAACAACATAAACCCGGCTGCGACTTTATTCGCCATCGAAGTAATTGTAAGCCGGAACCCGTAATAAAACGTTGATCTATATCAAGATCCCGACGATTTTTTCCCATTATTTTACAAAGTGGGGCGATTTTTCGGCGGATGCGGAGTGAAACGTTGTTCGAAGCTGCTGAACAGGTCAAGATACTGTTCGACTAGGCGGCTCATTAAAAAATTCCTGCGTACCGTTTCGTGGGCCTTTTTACCCAGCCGGTGACGCAGCGCGGGATCCTTGAGCAGCTGTACCAAGCGCTTTGCGGCGGCCTCGTCGCTGGCGACAAGAAACCCATTCTGCCCATCAATAATTTGCTTGCGGATGCCGCCACAGTCGCCTCCGATCACCGCGGCACCCTTCCACATGGCCTCGGTAACGGTTAGTCCAAAGCCCTCGCGTAACGATTTCTGCATCACCACCGTAGCCGTTCGTTGCAAGGCATTGACAAGTGCCGTGTCTTCGGCGGTAAGGATGATGATTCGCTCTTCCTTGGCACCGAGCAGCGACTCGAATACGGCCTGCCCTTCGGGGTCATCGGTCGCAACGTCTCCGAGCAGCACCAGCGTCGCATCCACCTCGCGGCGGGCGATTTTGAAGGCCCGGATAACCCCTTCAGGATCCTTCCAGCGATCGAAGCGTGAGATTTGGGTGACAATCGGCAGGTCGTCCGGGATCCCGTAGCTGGCTAGCCGAGCCTTGGCTTCTTGCGGAGAAATCTCACGGTTTTTCGGCGTGAATGGATCGATGGCGGGAAGAAAATCAAACTGCGGCACCGTGATCGGCCGGTGATATTCCGGTAGGGAAACGATCACGCCATCGTATTCCTCGACCAAGGGCCGGAGATATTTCCAGATGCCTTCGTGGGGTCGAGTCAAATCGATATGGCAGCGCCAGATCCATGGGCAGACATGGCGATAGTGCGTGATCATGGGTAGAGGTTGGGGATCGTGAACCAGGACGATATCGGCGGTAAGATCCATGCGCAGGGAGTTGTAATACACTCCTTGCTGATAGACTTTTTTCTTGATCTCGCTCAGGTCGATGGTGGCACCCTGCAGGGCATTGTGGATCTCCTTGGTAACGCTGAAAAAATCGGGGCTGCCCTGGATCAAGCGCCAGTCCGAACGCAGGCCCAGGGAGTTTTCGAGCAGGGTGATCGAGGAGAGAATTTCGGCCACCCCGCCTCCATAAAAAGTCGAGCTGATGTTGATGACGTGCAGATCACGCAAGCGCTTGGCCTTGAGGCGAATCCGTTCGGCGGTTTCGGCGCCGATCAAGGCTTCGTAGTCATTGAAACTCGCGGTGCGGAAGAAAGCAGTGATGCCATCGTTCATTTAAGTGCCCCGGAATGCCTGTCAATCAGTATTCCACAGATGGTGGGATCGGTGCCGACCAACCTGGGATCAAGCCGATTTTCTATCACTACGGGCATATTGATTATTATCCGACGATCACTTGAAATATCCGTCTAATCCAGTACTTATCGAAATAAATTAACAACAACCGAGCAGGTTTATTTTAATCAACGGGAGTTGCTTCAACAGCCTCACGCAAGGCGGCTGCCGAGGTTTCCGGGGCATTGACATTCACCGCAATACCCGAGCCCATCTCGAATCCGGCCGGGGTAGTCAGCCGGGGAATGATCTCGATATACCAATGGTTGGCTCCCTGGTGGATCAGGTCAAGCGGTGGGCCGGTCACGACGAGATTGTAGCTGGGATCATCCAACAGCCGATATAGGGCGGCCAGAATGCGGGAAAGGTGAATCGTCAAATCATCCACCTCACGGCGACGAATACCACCGAAATCGGCCGAATGGCGCCGCGGAACGATTTCAAGCTGATACGGATGTGGCGATGCGAAGGGGGCATAAGTGACGAAATGCGTGCTTTCGAGTACCATGCGAGTTCGCGACCGGCGTTCGCGCTCGATCAGGTGACAGCGTCCGCAATGGCCAGTGGTGTCAAAAAAAGCGATTTCGTCGAGTGTGCGGCGGCGAGTCGCCGGAGCCACCACGGGCGTGGCGATGATCTGGGAATGGGGGTGAATCAGGCTGGCGCCGGCCCGTGGACCATGATTACGAAAGACGATGATCTGGCGCAGGCGTGAATCCTCGTGTGCCAGCGTGCGGAACCGGCTCACATAGGCCGAGAGAACCCGCTGTGCGGCAGCCATCGGCATAAGCCCAAGCGTTGTCGCATGATCCCGGCTTTCAATTATGACCTCATGCCGGCCGTAACCCTCGGCATGAGGCCAGCTCCAGCACCCCCCACGGCGGGTTTGAGGCAGCGGATGAGTGTCGAGTGCGGGAAACTTGTTGGGAACCACGCGGAGCAGCCATCGATCCTGTTCATCCTCAATGGTTTCGATGGCGGCCGGGTTCATCTCTTCCTGGCCAGGGCAGAAGGGGCATGGTCCGGCAATATGCGCCGGATGCTCATGAGGGCGTATGGCCCGTTCCGGACTGACGATTACCCAGTCGCGGGAGATAAGATCCTGCCGTAGTTCGGACATGCGATACGCTAATCCTGGAAAATTCCGGCGAGTGATTCCAACCACTTGATGCCATTATTATGCACGACAAGCCGACGACGCCATATTGGCGATCATGCTTATCCCCCTAAAATTCAGGTAATACCAATAGGAGTGAACAAATACCCGGCAAGCGAACCCGCTGGTGAGTTCCGCGCGCCGGAATTCGCTATGACACGGCCGCATGGGCAGGGGGGGAGTCGACCTGCATGTAACCCAATTCCTTTGGCGGTGCCAGGCATTCGAAACGAAGGATGTCCAAGTCGGCACCGACCAGGCGTTTGAGTAGCCGTATGGTGGAAAACGCATCATCTTTTGCTCCGGTCAACCGAAAGCGGCAACGCCAGTGGGCGTACCCGGGGTGATTCCGTGAATGGACCAATCGGGCACTTTCACGACAATCTCCGAGTTGAAACTCGGGTGCTGCCAGACCGGCAAGAGCGTGGGCGACGCCGGCGGCGGGAAATCGTGATCCGGGGATGAGCAGCCAAACCTCAAGATCAAAGGGCGCTTGCCTTTGGGATAAGTCCATGGTACCTCCGGAAACGTAAGGTTGAACTTGGTTACAAGAAGTATGGGGTACCGTAGAGACCAATACAAGAAAAATTGCTCTGAATCTTGATTTGAATCAATTCATGCAACTGTAAAGTAGCCGAAACACGCAACAGTTGGCAGGCATATGCTGACTCGATTCCGGAATTACCCGCGGGAACCCCGGCGAACCACCTCGGGTGGCGTAAATCGCCCGGAAGGATGCACCGCCTCGAATTAGCGTCTTGCCCTTGTGCGGCGCACCCGGCATCGTGCCCCGGCACAGTAAGATGCAAACGATCTCCAGGGAAGGGATTTAGCGCTACCTCATCGTAATACTATATAAATACGAGTAAATAAGGCTCATCGCGAGAAAAATTGATCGAAATCAAGTTTAGGGTTTTTTACCTTGAAAATTGGATTATTCCATCCTAGAATGATTTTTTGGATACGCGATAACGTTTCCAGCTATGTGTAAGGAACTGCGTCCTTGCATTCACTCCGTTTTTAATACAGGAGGTATTTATCGTGAACTCATCTAGTTCTGGATTTTTCGTAGGGGCCCTCGGTGCCGGCGCCTTGGCCGTAGGTATTATCGGTCTGGCGGGCGTGGCACCCTGGATTCTGGCGGGAATCGGCATCATCATTCTGGGCCTGTTGTTTCTGGCCGGCGGCGCCCAAAGTGCCTGCGCCTCCGCCCAGGCACTTGCCGAAGTCGGCATAACAGACGGTTTTGGTTTCAATTCGCAAAGTACGGCCGGTGCCGCAGGGATTGTTCTGGGTATTTTGACTCTGCTTGGTGTGGCCCCGGCTATACTGACCGGTGCGGCCATCATCGCCTTTGGTGCAGCCTTTATTCTGGCTGCTGGGGATGCGGCTCGTCGGACTCAGGCGACACTCGAACACCAAGAATCCGCTTCGGGATTGGTATCCCAGCATTTTACCAATGCCGCCTCGGGCATGTTGCTCATCGGGGCCGGAGATCTGGTACTGGGGATTATCGCTATATCCAAATATAGTGATCCATCCGTTACCACCTCACTGGTTCTAGTTGCTATTCTTGCCACCGGTGCCATTTCTTTTCTTGCCGGTAGTGGGAGCGAAAAATTACTCGGAAATCTCGGACTATGACCTGGTAAGCCAGGAGTTTGTCGGACTTAGGTAAATCGCAGCGGGTACGGCGGGAAAGTATTTCTGACCTTGAGACACCTAAGGGGGCCCACGCAACGAGAACTCGGAGATACTTTGGCCGCAAACCTCGTAATGCAGCAGGTTGCTTCCCAAGCCCAACAGATTTCCAGATCTGATGCAAGAACATCTCTTTGTGTATCTCGCGGCCCAATGATCCGCGAGATACACAAAGAGCTTTCAGGCACACCGGGAATTGCCGTGTGGAGGCGGGGGGGGATTGGCATGCAGATCGATATCTTTATGAACGGCTCACACTCGCTTGATGCCATCGCATATTCGCTAATGAATGGAAGACCCCGCCCATGAGTCTGCACAACCTCGATGCCATTTTTCGTCCCAACTCCGTGGCCCTGATCGGTGCAAGCGAGCGTTCGCACACCGTGGGGCGGGGAATTGCCGAAAATCTCCTGGCCGGAGGATTTCATGGCCCGCTGTACTGGGTCAATCCCCGCCATGAGACACTATTCTCCCACCGGTGTTACCGGCGCATCAAGGATCTTCCAGCACCAGTCGATCTCGCCATTATTGCCACTCCAGCACGGAGCGTGCCCAAAATCATTGCCGACCTGGCCGCAGCCGGTACCCGGGGCGCGGTTGCAATCAGCGCCGGATTGAGTCCCGGTAGCGATCTGCTGGCCAAGACCCTCAGTGCGGGGCGCAATTGCGGCCTGCGACTTGTGGGCCCTAATTGCCTAGGGGTAATCAATCCCCGACACGGATTGAACGCCAGTTTCGCCCATGCCACCCCCAATACCGGTGGACTGGCCTTTGTCGCCCAATCCGGTGCCTTAGCCACCGCGGTACTCGACTGGGCCACTTCGCGCGGTAAAGGCTTTTCCCTGATCGCCTCGCTAGGGGAAGTCGCCGACGTCGATTTCGGAGACATGTTGGACTATCTCGCTGCCGATTACCACACGCGGGCAATATTGCTCTATATCGAGTCGCTGCACCATGCCCGCAAGTTCATGTCGGCCGCCCGGGCCGCAAGCCGCCTCAAACCCGTAATTGTGGTCAAAGGGGGGAGATTCGAAAGTGGCCGATCGGCGATCGTCGCACACACCGGCGCCATGGCCGGTGCCGATGCGGTATACGCGGCAGCATTCCATCGTGCCGGAATGTTGCGAGTCCGGGAGTTACAGGAATTGTTTGATGCCGCCGCCATTTTGGGCGAACCGGCGCTGATTGGCAACACCGGCTTGGTCATTGTTTCCAATGGGGGAGGTATGGGTGTGCTGGCCGCGGATGCACTGGCAGAAGAGGGTGGCGAACTGGCAAAACTTTCCCCCTCGACCCTAGCTGCACTCGATCAGGTACTGCCAGCGAGTTGGTCCCATGCCAACCCCATCAACATCACCGGTGATGCCGATGGGGAGCGTTACCGGGCGACACTGGATGTGCTTGCCGCCGACCGTTCGGTCAATGCAGCCCTGGTTATCGTTTGTCCGACGGCGATTGCGCCGCCGGTGGAACTCGCCGAGTCTATCGGTGAGTTCGCCGCCCGGCAGCGTCGCCCGCGGGTTGCCGCCGCCGTGGTCGGCGGTACCCAGGCCGAAGCTGCCCGCCGGTGTCTTACCGAGCATGCCGTGCCCGCATTTGAAACGCCGGAGCAGGCGGTCCGCGCCTTCATGTACCGGATTCACCATCGGCAGGCACAAAATAATCTGATGCAAACTCCGCCCTTGTATCCGGGTGAATTTGAGCAAGATCCGGCGATAGCTCAAAGCGTCATCGCGCGAGAACTTGCCGCCGGGCGCAGCTGGTTGGCGGAACCCGATGTCCATAAGATTCTTCATGCCTACGGAATCGCTACTCTGCCCACCCGGATGGTGGCGACCCCGGAGGAGGCCGCCGCTGCCGCGCACCGGATCGGGGCCGCCGTGGTACTTAAGATCGCCTCCTCCGAAATCGTTCATAAGTCGGATATCGGGGGCGTCGTACTCGGTCTGACCGACCCCGATACGGTTTGTCGTGAAGCGCGGCACATGCTCGAAAGAGTGCACCGGCATGCCCCGGATCTGGAGGTGGAAGGTTTTATCGTGGAGCCTCTGGCACAACGCCAGGGTTCACGTGAACTTATGACGGGGTTTTTCCGGGATCCCGTATTTGGGCCAGTAATCCTATTCGGCCATGGTGGCACCGCGGCCGAACTGGTTAATGACCGTGCATTGGGGCTCCCTCCACTCGACCTGCACTTGGCGCGGGAACAGATCTCGGAGACCCGTATTTCCCGGATGCTTGCCGGATATGGCAACGTCAAGGCGGTAGACCTTGATGGGCTCGCCCTTGCTCTCGTGCGCGTAGGACAAATTGCCTGCAATCTACCGCAGATACAAGAACTAGAGATTAACCCGCTTCTGGCCTCACCGGATGGTGTAATTGCACTCGATGCCCGCTCTCGTATAGCTCCTACGGCGCTTGCGCCCGGAGAAGATCTCGCGATCCGACCTTATCCACGGGAACTTGAGGAGCGGGTAAAAACGCGGGGAGGCGAGACCTTGCTGCTGCGGCCGATTCGTCCCGAAGATGAGCCGGCGATGCAGAGGCTATTCGCACAGCTATCCCCCGAGGAAATTCGATTACGGTTTCACCATTCACTCAAGATGTTGGACCATGATCTGGCCGCGCGCCTGACCCAGATCGATTACGCCCGAGAAATGGCTCTGGTGCTGTTTCGCACGCCCCCCGCCGACCCGGAAATGATCGGGGTGGTTCGCATCGGTTGCGACCCTGATAATATCGAGGGGGAGTATGCGATCCTGATCCGCCGCGACTACGCGCGGCAGGGATTGGGACGGCTACTGATGGACAAGATCGTCGATTATGCGCGTGAACACGGGCTCAAGCAGATTTTCGGCTATGTGCTGGCCGAAAACATCCCCATGTTAACGGTCTGCCGCCGGTTGGGGTTCCGGTTGGAATTCGATCCCGACGATCTGTCCGTACGCCGAGTCAGGCTGGATCTAGATCCAGCCTGAGATTCTGGTGCCCGGGACCATTACCCGTCACGCTCGTAAGGCCATTTCCAACTGCTGAACTCGGGTTGGTCGTAACCTTCTCGGGCGGCAAAGTCAAGGCTGGTGATAATTGCGTCCTTCATCCGCTCTTTGATATGAGCACCGGCTACTTGCAACTGCGGCACTCGATCGATGACATCGATCACCAGGTTGAAACGATCAATCTGGTTACGAATGGCAAGTCCCATCGGGGTGTTGATGTTACCGTGTTCCTTGTAGCCGCGGACATGAATATTGCGGGAGTTCTCGCGCCGATAGACCAGCTTGTGAATCAGATAAGGATAACCATGGAAGTTAAATACAATGGGTTTATCCAGCGTAAATAACCCGTTAAAGTCGTGATCCGACAAACCATGCTCGTGTTCGCTTGCCGGGAGCAGGCGAAACAGATCGACCACATTGATAAAACGTACCTTGAGATTAGGAAAATACTCGCGCAGCAGCGCCGTGGCTGCCAGGGCTTCCTGCGTCGGCACATCTCCCGCCGCCGCCATGATGATATCGGGCTCATCGTTGCCATCATTGCTGGCCCAGTCCCAGATGCCGATCCCCTTGGTACAGTGTGTAACCGCTTCCGCCATCGACAAGTATTGCAAATGCGGCTCCTTATCGGCCACGATTACGTTGACATAATGCGTGCTGCGCAAGCAGTGATCGGCTACCGAAAGCAGGCAGTTCGCGTCGGGAGGGAGATAAATGCGCGTGACGCTCGGGCTCTTGTTGGTGACTACATCGAGAAAACCTGGATCCTGGTGTGAAAACCCGTTGTGATCCTGACGCCAGACAATTGAACTTACCAGAAGATTGAGCGATGAGATCCGGGTGCGCCAGGGGACCACAAGACATTTCTCAAGCCATTTTGCATGTTGGTTGAACATTGAATCGATGACATGAATAAAGGCCTCATAAGAGGACAGCAGCCCATGGCGTCCGGTTAGTAGATACCCTTCCAGCCAGCCCTCCAAAGTATGCTCACTCAGCATTTCCATCACCCGCCCGTCGGGCGCCAAGTGGCTGCCATCGGCATCCTCGGGCCGAATTTCGGCAAGCCAAGTCTTCTGCGTCACCTGGTATAAATCATCCAGCCGATTCGAGGCCGTTTCGTCGGGGCCAAAGACCCGAAAGTTGGATATGTTCTCGCGCATCACATCGCGCAGGAAACGGCCAAGAACCCGGGTGTTCTCCACCTCCACCTGTCCGGGTTGGGGCACATCTACGCCATGTTCCCGGAAATTCGGCAGCTTGAGCGCCTTGCGCACCAGGCCACCATTGGTGACCGGGTTGGCGCTCATGCGACGCCTCCCTTTAGGGGCCAGATCACGCAACCCCGCGATCAATCGCCCTTGACTATCGAACAGCCGTTCCGGTTCATAGCTTCGCAGCCATTGTTCGAGGAGCGCAAGGTGCGCCGGATTGCTCTGTACCTGAAAGGGAATCTGATGTGCGCGCCAGAACCCTTCCAGCCGGTGACCATCGATTTCCCGGGGACAAGTCCAACCCTTGGGAGTACGTAAGACAATCAGCGGCCAACGAACTCCCGAAACCCGGCCTCCCGTACGTGCCCGATGTTGAATGGAGTGAATCTCATCGAACACCCCATCCAGGGTTTGGGCCATGACCTGATGCAGGGTCTCGGGGTCATCGCCTGCAACAAAATAAGGCTGGTATCCGTAGCCCAAAAACAGATTCTCGAGCTGCTCATGGGGAATACGTGCGAGAATCGTTGGATTGGCGATCTTGTAGCCATTCAAATTCAGGATGGGAAGTACCGCGCCGTCACGGGCCGGATTAAGGAATTTGTTCGAGTGCCATGATGTGGCCAGTGGGCCGGTTTCCGCTTCGCCATCGCCAATGACAACGGCGGCGATTAAATCCGGATTGTCAAATACGGCGCCAAAGGCATGGGATAGGGAATATCCCAGCTCCCCCCCTTCATGGATCGATCCCGGCGTCTCCGGCGTACAATGACTGCCCAACCCTCCCGGGAAGGAAAATTCCTTGAAAAACCGCTGCATACCTTCTTCATCCTGGCTTTTGTCGGGGTAAGTCTCCGAATAAGTACCTTCAAGATAGGCTTGGGAAAGCATGGAGGGAGCACCGTGGCCGGGACCCGAGAGGTAGATCATATTCAAATCCCGCTCGCGGATGAGGCGGTTGAGATGGACCCATGCAAAGGTCTGGGCCGGATCCGAACCCCAATGGCCCAATAACCGGCGCTTGATATGCTCAGGTTTCAGTGGTTGCTTAAGCAAAGGATTGTCACGCAGATACAGCATCCCGGCGCACAAGTATAGGCTTGCATGCCAATAATCATCCATTTTCTTCAGGGTGTCGGGATCCAGGATGGTGGGTCGGGGAGTAGAAGCGGTCATGATGAAACTCCAAAAATACCTAAAGGGATGAATGAATACCCGGGCAGGGACCCCGACCGGGAAAGCTTAAAAAGAGGAATAAACTAGTTACAAATCTGATTTCTTGAACGGCGCCAAGCCCTCGTATTCAAAACGAAGAGTTTCCAGGCTGGTATCGGCCCGGGATTTGCGTAACTCGGGCGTGACTTGGCGGGGGAGGGCGCAGATACTGCCGGCGATGGATGCTTGTTGAGAATAAGTGCACACGTTTTCTCCTAAAACAGATGGATCTATGCACGAGGGAGCCGCTTTATAAGCATATGGATGTAAGTATATGGATGCCGGCCATCTCATTACAATACGGCCCGGCATGAATCTTGATCTGGATCAATTACCGGCTTTCGGGTTATCGGTTACAATCGCAGCCGCTACCGGGGAATCGGCAGATGAATACAGAATCGATCGACGGAGAAGGGAAAAGTACACCGTATCCGCAACGGCTCACCGGAGCCTGTCTGCATTGCTCCCTACGGGCTTTGTGCATTCCGGATCATCTACCTATTGATCTTATCGAGCAGCTTGCAGCGTTCGTGCACAATATCGGACCATTGCACAAAGGCGAAACACTGATCCGGGCCGGCGAACCCTTTCGGGCGGTTTATGCCATCCGCAGCGGCCTACTCAAATCCTCCGTTTTCGGTGAAAGCAATGCCGAGCACGTGGCTGAATTTCTCTTACCGGGCGAGTTGATCGGACTTGATGCCATTGCTGCCGCGCGACATATTACCCAGGTTACCGTGCTCGATACCGCGGTGGTCTGCCGGGTACCCTACGAGCAATTGTTGACATTGAGTCGACGCGTACCCGGTCTAGAACGCCGGCTATTGCGCATCCTAAGTGCGGAAATTAGTCATGAGGAATGGTTTATGGCCTTGGAGGGGGCCGAGAATCGGGTGGCCTCTTTTCTGATTGGATTCGGCGCCAAAATGGAAGTTCGCGGTTATTCGGCCGTCGAATTCACACTGAAGATGACCCGTCGCGATATCGCCAGCCATCTGCGTATTGCCCCGGAAACTTTGAGCCGGGTTCTGAAAGTCTTTCAGGAGCGAGGCTTGATCTCGATAAAAGGGAAAAAAATTCACCTTCTCGATCGCTTTGAACTGGAAACCCGGTGTTCCCACCCAGCAGGGGGGTAATGGCCCGACTTGATCCCAGGTCGATTCCAACCGATATTCGATTATTTAAATAGCTACGGGTTTAGCCTGGTATTAATGCGCATAAGATATATTATGTAAAATGATGGAGGCTGTTTTATATTAACTTTATTCCAGAGACGGAATGATATCCAGGATTCAAGTTATTGGATAACAATAAGATATTTGCTTCTTATGAGATTTTGCATCGATGTGAAACCTTTAGCATGTGTCATTGCCCCCGTTAGTCAATGTCAGTGACTTACAATAGTTATGTTTTCGGCAAGGCAAGGCTCAGCGTGACCGCTACAGATGTTTTAGTCAAAAACCGGTCTACTACGAACCTGGTGGACTGCGAAGCGGCAATCCGTTATGTCCTCGGGCGTCAAACACCCTCCGGAGGCTTTTCCTATTATCGCAGCTGGGGTGTTGAAGAACCTGGAGCCGCGGATACTTATCATGCCCTGGCTATTCTGCGATTCTTCGAAGTCGATATACCCCACGCGGAATCTTGTCGCCGCTGGCTCGGCGCAATTCAAGGCGATGATGGTTCCTATTCCGCCCTGGCAACTGCCTGGTACACTCTACTGGCTCTGGATTTTCTTGACGCGGCTCCCCGGCAAGACGTGGTTCCCTGGCTTACCCGGCGATCGGATATTCTCCTTACTCAGGTAGAGGGTGAAGCCGATTCACCCAGGTTGCTGGAGCTAACTCGGTTTATTGATCTTGCCCGGCGGTTCCACGTCGTTACCGTCCTGGAACGATGCCAAGAGGCTGTAGCCACCGCGCTGGACGAAATGTCGGAACCGGGTGGTGCCTTTGTTCGTGGTGCGCCAAACCTGGTGGATACGGCCCAGGCCTTACGCTTGATTCAGGTTGCCGACCTGCTTCCCAATCGGCGAATGCTGGCTTTTTCCCGCTCCTGCGAGGATCCACTCTTTGGATTCCGCGCCGTACCTCATGGTCGCAGCAGCACGATTGAAGTGCTCAATGCCGGCGTTGACCTTATGCGCGCATTTGGCGCTGCACCGCGGTATGTTCAGGCCATTTTTAGAACGATTGCCGCCTGCCAACGCCCCGGGGGCGGTTTTTCCAGGCAACTGGGCGCTATGCCGACTCTGGAAGATACTTATTGGGCGGTGCGTTTACTGGTTAAACTAGACCACAAGAATCGCTGATCCTCTTTTTTATTTGGGAGTTCCATCATGGCCTACAAATATATTCGTTTTTTTCGTGAGATCGGGATCGACGATGTCAACTTCGTCGGCGGTAAGGGAGCTTCCTTGGGGGAGATGTATCGTAACCTGACCGATGAGGGAGTACGGGTTCCGAATGGATACGCGATCACGGCTCAGGCATATCGTCACCTTATTGAGACTGCCGGGCTGGAAACACCCTTGCGTAAGACTCTTGCCGATCTCCGTGCCGGTGATGTCAGGGCTCTGGCCGAGCGTGGCAAGCGGGCCCGGGACCTGGTATATGCCGCGATTCTTCCGGATGATCTGAAACAGGAAATCTTCTCTGCGTATCTTGATTTGAAAAAGGAATATGGTGACAAGCTTTCCCTCGCAGTCCGCAGCTCCGCGACCGCAGAAGACCTCCCTACCGCGAGTTTTGCCGGGCAACAGGAAACTTATCTGAATGTCCGGAACGAGGAAGAATTGCTCGATACCTGTCGTCAGTGTTTCGCCAGCCTTTTCACCGACAGGGCAATCAGCTACCGGATGGAACGCGGATTCGATCACTTTGATGTCAGTCTCTCGATCACCGTGATGAAAATGGTTCGTTCGGACTTGGGGGCTTCGGGAGTCATGTTTTCGCTGGATACCGAATCGGGTTTTCGCGATGTGGTTTTTATCAATTCGGCCTATGGGCTTGGCGAAAATATCGTCCAGGGAAGTATCGACCCGGATGAGTTTTATGTCCACAAGCCAACGTTTGAAAAAGGATATCGCGCCGTGTTGTCCCGACGGTTGGGAAGCAAACATCTCACCATGGTATATGCCGATCAGGATGACTCGGAAAGGGTTAAAAATATTGAAACATCGGCAGAGAAACGAGCCGCTTTCTCGATCAATGACGAAGATGTACTCCTGCTTGCCGACTATGCCCTGAAAATAGAACGCCACTACAGCAAACGGGCCGGTGAACCCCGTCCAATGGATATGGAATGGGCTAAGGATGGAGAAGATGGCCTGATTTATATGGTTCAGGCACGCCCGGAGACGGTAGCCTCACAACGTCACGAAACCCTACTGGAGGAATACCGGATCCAGGGAAGCGGAAAAGTTCTGGTTATGGGACGGGCGGTCGGCAACAAAATCGCCAGTGGCTTGGCCCGGGTAATCAACACCCAGACACCGCTCGAAGACTTTAAACCCGGCGAAGTCCTGATTACGGATACCACGACACCCGACTGGGAACCCATCATGAAAAAGGCCGCGGCTATCGTCACCAACCGCGGTGGCCGGACCTGCCATGCCGCCATCGTGGCGCGCGAACTCGGTATTCCCGCCGTTGTCGGCACTAAATCGGCGACCCGAATGCTGCAAGATGGGCAAATGCTGACCGTCTCCTGTGCCGAAGGGGATGTCGGCAGAGTTTATGCCGGGGAGGTTCCCTTTGAAATCGAACGCACCGATCTTTCCACCCTACCCCGCCCAAACACTCGTATCATGCTTAACTTAGGCAATCCGGCCCTGGCCTTCAAGACCAGTTTTTTACCGAATGACGGAGTCGGCTTGGCACGGCTTGAATTTATCATCAACGAGTCGATCAAAGCACACCCTTTGGCCTTGCTTTACCCGGAGAAGATTACCGATACACTCATACGTCAAAAAATCGAAGCCTTGACAAGAGGATACCAGGATGGACGCGAGTATTTTGTCATGCGCTTGTCGGAGGCCGTCGGCACGATCGCGGCTGCCTTTTATCCCCGTCCCGTGGTGGTAAGGCTTTCCGATTTCAAGAGTAACGAGTATGCGGCTCTACTGGGTGGAGGTGATTTCGAGCCCAAGGAGGAAAACCCCATGCTAGGATTTCGTGGGGCCTCACGCTATGTACATCCGCGTTACGAGGAAGCGTTTCGACTCGAGTGTGAAGCCATGCAGCGGGTTCGGGAAACCCTGGGGCTGGACAATGTCATTCTCATGATCCCGTTTGTTCGCCGGGTGACCGAAGCCGACCGGGTTATTGAGCAAATGGCTAAATTCGGGCTTAAACGCGGCGAACATAAACTTAAAATTTACGCCATGTGCGAAATTCCGAATAATGTGCTCCAAGTGGACGAATTTTCTAAACGGTTTGATGGCTTTTCCATCGGTTCCAATGATCTCACTCAGTTGGTGCTCGGGGTGGATCGTGACTCTGAAATTGTGGCCTCTGATTACGACGAGCGCGATCCCGGGGTCATGAAAATGCTCGGCGAAGCCATCGCAGGATGTCGCCGCAACCATATTCATTCAGGCCTGTGTGGCCAGGGCCCTTCGGATTACCCGGAAATCGCGGAGTTTCTCGTCAAGGCCGGCATCGATTCCATGAGTCTGAATGCCGATACCGTTTTGGCGACGACTCGATACGTGCTGGAAGTTGAAAAACGCCTAGGTCAAAAGCCTAGGCATTGATACGACGAGGTTGGGGGCATAAATGATGAATCCGCTGCAAGCCTTGCATGACCTGGGAGAAAGCATTTGGCTGGACAATATCCGCCGTAGATTGCTTGATGATAGGCAGCTTGAATCCTATCTCGGCACATATGCTCTCACCGGGCTAACCTCGAATCCAACGATTTTCGAGCACGCCATTGCCGGGAGCGATGACTACGACACCTCGATCCGTAGCCACTTGGGTAAAAACGGGCTTAATTCCGAAGCCATCTTCTTCGAGTTGGCACTGGAAGATCTCACTCGCGCCGCCGAGCTGTTTCGACCTACCTATGAGAAAACGGGCGCCCGGGATGGTTTCGTCTCACTGGAACTATCGCCCGAACTTGCCGATGACATGGATGGATCTGTTGCCCAGGCACGCAAACTCTATGCCAGGGCAAGGAGGGAAAATCTCCTGATTAAGGTTCCCGGGACCCCGGCAGGTGCTCGCATAACCGAGCAGCTGATCTATGAAGGAATTCCAGTCAATGTCACCCTGCTGTTCTCCCCGGAACAATACCAGGCGGCTGCCGAAGCCTATCTTCGGGGTATTGAACGGCGCTTGATGGACGGCCTCCCCCTCCAGGTTCCCTCGGTCGCCTCTTTATTCGTTTCCAGATGGGACAAAGCCAGCGCGGAGATTTTGCCGGGGCACCTGAAAAATAGGCTTGGCTTGGCAATTGGTCGCCAAACTTACCGTGCCTATCGTAGGGTTCTGGCCTCGGAGCGGTGGAAAAAACTGGCAAACAATGGAGCCTTGCCGCAACGGCTGCTGTGGGCCAGCACGGGAGTCAAGGATCCAGACTTGCCCGTCGGATATTATATCTCGGGGCTGACGGCACCCGACACAATCAACACCATACCCGAGTCCACTTTATTGACCTTTGCCAAGGAGGGTATGCCCGGCTCCCCCCTTCCTGAAGACGGAGGAAATGCCGATGATATAATTCAAGCCATTGAAAAAGCCGGTATAAACACCCGTCAGCTGGCCCGGGAACTCCAAGAAGAGGGCAAGAAAAAATTTAGTGAATCCTACCACAAGCTGCTGGCACGCATCGAAAACAGGCTCACGGAGCTGGGGGAAATCGATGCCCGCGAACGCAATCGCCTTGGCATGCTCGGTAGCGGTATCAGCGACACCATCCGGGAATTGAGTCGTCTCAAGGCCATGGAGCGTATGTGGCAACGTGATTACAGTTTGTGGAAACCCGATCCCACGGAGATCTCCGACCGTCTCGGCTGGCTTGATTCGCCGCAGGAGATGCTCGCAGAAATTTCGCCCCTGAAACAATTCGTCGAGGAGCTTCACCGGGATGGCATCACTCATGTCCTGTGGAGCGGTATGGGTGGTTCGAGTCTCTTTCCCCAGGTACTCAATCAGACCTTTCGCGGTAGCAGCGGCTTGAAGATGCTGGTACTCGACAGCAGCAATCCCGTTACCATACGCCAGGCTGCGGCGTCATTGCCACTAGGACAAACCCTGTTCCTGTTTGCTTCCAAATCGGGTGGCACACTGGAAACACGTTGTCATCTGGACTATTTCTGGTCATTGAACTCCGATTCCAACCACTATGCGGCAATTACCGACGAAGGATCAGAATTAGGAAAAATCGGCAAGGAACGGGGATTTCGGCGGGTATTTTTCAACAATCCCGACATTGGCGGGCGCTATTCGGCGTTATCGCACTTCGGCCTAGTTGCAGCGGCGCTTCTCGCAGTCGATATGGCCGAGCTCTTAAACCGGGCCAAGCGGATGATCACGGCCTGCATGCCCGACGTAAAACCGGAGAACAATCCCGGCCTGTACTTAGGGGCCGCCATCGGTTATGCGGCTCTACACGGACGTGATAAACTGACATTGGTCATGCCGCCCGAGATTCGCGCCTTCGGCACCTGGCTGGAGCAGTTGATTGCCGAATCTACCGGAAAGGAAGGTGTCGGAATCCTCCCGGTGGTTGACGAGCCGCTTGGCAAACCCGAGGTTTACGCTGCGGACCGGTTTTTCATCTGCCTGGGGGAGGACAGTGGTAATGGCAGGCTTGCGGCGCTGGCCGAGGCTGGGCACCCGGTTCTTTATCTCCCCTATATGGATCGCTACAGCATCGGTGCCGAATGCCTGCGCTGGGAGTTCGCCATTGCCATGGCCGGCAAGGTGCTCAACATTAACCCCTTCAACCAACCCAATGTGGAAGCGGCGAAAAAAGCGGCGGCCCGGGTATTGGCTGAAGGCATACCAAAGCTTCCCATCACGAGCGCAGCGGAAGCGTTTCAAGCGCTGCATCCGGGAGACTACCTGGCTATTCAGGCCTATGTGGCCACGGAATCCGAACGCTTCACCGAACTGGGCCTGGTACGGGAGAATCTCCGTAACCGTTTCCGGGTTGCCACGACTTTGGGATTAGGACCTCGCTATCTTCATTCTACCGGGCAGCTACATAAGGGCGGAAGCTCCAATGGGGTTTTCATTCAACTCATAGAAGATCTCGCCCCCGACCTGAAAATTCCCGGACGCGACTACAGCTTCAAGCAGTTGTTCGCGGCACAGGCGGCCGGCGATTACATGGCACTGAAAGAATATGATCGACGCATTTTTCGGGTCGATTTTACCGATTTTTTACTGTTCGCTTCTGAAAAGGATTCCTAATTTAGGAACTTCAGGATACAGGAGAATTTCCATGCAAATAGGAATGATTGGTTTGGGTCGAATGGGCGGGAACATGACTCGGCGTTTAATGCAGAACGGGCATCAACTCGTAGTGTACGACGTCAATGAAACGGCCGTGGAGAAAATGGCCGCCGAGGGAGCCATCCCCGCCGGCTCGCTGCTTGAATTTATGGAAAAGCTGGAACAGCCCCGTGCCGTTTGGATGATGATACCGGCGGCCCTGGTAGACCAGACCATAGAGAAAGTGGCTCCCTTGATGAATGAGGGTGATATGCTCATCGATGGAGGCAATTCGTATTATCGCGATGATTTACGTCGATCCAAGAAACTTGTCGCCGATGGTATCCATTATCTAGACGTCGGTGTCTCCGGAGGCGTTTGGGGACAGGAACGAGGATATTGCCTGATGATCGGCGGCAATGAGGCCGCCTGCAAACACCTTGATCCTATTTTCAAGTCGCTCGGCCCCGGTGAGAACAGCGCACCACGTACGCCGGGACGGGGTGAGAGGGCCGGCACGGCGGTAGAAGGCTACCTGCGTTGCGGATCATCCGGAGCCGGGCATTTCGTGAAAATGGTGCATAACGGTATCGAATATGGCCTGATGGCCGCCTATGCGGAGGGACTCAATCTGCTTGCTCATGCCAATGTCGGCACAAAGCAACGGGATCGGGATGCCGAAACCGCCCCAATCGCCGATCCCGAGGCCTATTCCTACGATCTGGATATCCCAGAAATCACCGAACTTTGGCGCCGAGGCACCGTAATTGCTTCCTGGCTCCTGGATCTTACCGCCGACGCATTGGCACGGGACTCGACACTGAAAAACTTTACCGGGCGGGTATCGGATTCCGGCGAAGGACGCTGGACGATTCGGGCCGCTGTTGAATCCGGTTCTCCGGCACCAGTACTGGCGACCGCCCTATTCGAGCGTTTTTCCACTCGTGCAGAAGCCCAGTTCGCCGATAAGATTTTATCTGCAATGCGTAGCGAATTCGGTGGACATGCAGAGAAAAAAGGAGCCTCGGGATGACGGAGCCCCCACAAAAATCCGATGCCTTGGTTCTATTTGGCGCTACGGGCGACTTAGCCTATAAAAAAATCTTTCCCTCCCTGGAACGACTGGAAATCAACCGCCTGCTCGATGTGCCAATCATCGGAGTGGCGAAGTCCGGATGGGATATCGAAAAACTGCGTGAGCGGGTCCGGGCTAGTATCAAGGAGCATGGCCGCAATGATGACCAATCGGCTATCGAGCGCTTGCTCTCCCGCCTGGAATATATCGACGGGGATTACCGTAGCGACACCATCTATAACTCTTTAGCAATAAAACTCAAGCAAACCTCGCATCCGCTATTCTACTTGGCTATCCCGCCAAGTCTCTTTTCTACCGTCATCGAAGGCTTGCACCAAGCGAAACTGTCCCGGCAGGGACGAGTGGTAGTGGAAAAGCCGTTTGGGCGCGACTTGAAATCGGCACAGGAACTCGATCGCATTCTGCTACGGTTTTTCCCCGAGGAACAGGTATTTCGCATCGATCATTACCTGGGAAAAGAGCCGGTGCAGAATCTACTGTATTTCCGCTTCGCCAATACCTTTCTCGAACCGATCTGGGATCGTACCTATGTCGAATCCATCCAGATCACCATGGCCGAAAAATTTGGGGTCGAAGGCCGCGGTGCATTTTATGATGAGGTGGGTGCTATTCGTGATGTCGTGCAAAACCACCTGTTGCAAGTGATTGCCATCTTGTGCATGGAGCCCCCCATCGGCAGCGACGCTCGATCTCTGCGGGATGAGAAAGTCAAACTACTGCGTTCCGTACGCCCACTAACCGGTCGCAGCCTGGTACGCGGGCAATTCCAGGGCTACCGCAATGAGGCCGGAGTCCACCCCAATTCGAATATTGAAACCTTTGCCGCCATGCGGGTACACATCGATAATTGGCGCTGGTCCGATGTGCCCATATTCATCCGTACCGGGAAACGCCTGCCGGTGACGGCGACCGAAGTTTTCATTCGGTTACGTCGCCCACCGCATGACATCTTCCAGGAGCCGATAGCGGGCAATGTCAATTACTTCCGTTTTCGCCTTGGGCCCGACCGCGTTGAAATCGCCCTGGGAGCACGCTCCAAACAGCCCGGAGAAACCCTGTCGGGGCGGACCACGGAACTGGAAGTAGTGAGCGACCAATCCGAGGACGCTCTCCCCTATCAACGCCTGATCGGCGATGCACTCAAGGGAGATCAAGCTTTGTTTGCGCGTCGCGATGGGGTGGAAGCAGCCTGGTGCATCATCGATCCCATTCTGACGATGAAAACCCCGGTTTATTACTACGATCCGGGTTCCTGGGGTCCGGATGAAGCCTATGCCCTGACCGCCTCGCAGGGCGGATGGCACAAGCCGGAGGCATGACAAAACCTTCCGTGCTTTGGGTTACGCGTCACGGCGAAACCGATTGGAGCGCCAAGGGAAGGCACACTGGTTTGACGGACGTTCCCCTGAATCTCCGTGGCCAAAGCCAGGCGCGCAAGCTGGGGCGGGAAATCGATCGTATCGGAACTCATTTTGCGGCCGTTTTCACCTCACCACTATCTCGAGCCAGGGAAACGGCTCGATTAGCGGGTTTTCCAAATCCAAAAATTCTCCCGCTGCTGCGCGAATGGGACTATGGCGAATTCGAAGGTCGCACTTCTGCCGATATCCGCCACGAACGAGGACGAGACTGGCTCATCTGGAGTGCCGCTGTTCCTCACGGGGAAAGCCTGCGCCAGGTCGAACAGCGGGCGGATGCCGCAATCGAACAACTGATCCGGACGAATGGCGATATCCTGGTGTTTTCCCACGGGCACTTTTTACGGGTTCTTGCCTCGCGCTGGATAGGACTTCCCGCTGAGGCCGGGCAACGTCTCGTCCTGAACGCGAGCGCGATATCGAAACTTGGATATGAGCATGCCTATCGCGTTATCTCTCTGTGGAATGCCAGCCCCGCCAGGAGCAACGAATCATGATCCGGCTCGAAGTATTCTCCGGGCCCTTCGATGCAGCACACGCCGGGGCGGAATTGATCGTCACTACCGTACTCAAGGCAATCCGGGATCGTGGTACGGCCTTTGTCGCCTTAAGCGGAGGCCGTACGCCATGGCCTATGTTTCAGGAGCTGGCTAAGCGTGAACTGCCCTGGGAGAAAATTATTTTTTTCCAGGTGGACGAACGCGATTGTGCCAGCGGCGACGATCAACGTAATCTAACCCATCTACTTGCCGCCCTTCCCTCTCGGGCTCGTATCGAACCCATGCCGGTGGAAGCAGGCATGGTAGGTGCCTCCATCTATGCCGCCCGGCTCGCGGAACTGCTTGGCCAACCGCCTGTTCTTGATCTGGTTCATTTGGGACTTGGCAAGGACGGGCACACCGCCTCGCTGGTTCCCGGCGATCCGCTACTCGATGAATACTATCATGATGTCGCCTGGAGTAGCGATGCCTATCAAGGGCATCGGCGAATGACCCTGACCTACCCGCTTTTGAACCGGGCACGCCTCATATTCTGGCTCGTTACCGGCGCCGACAAGCGTCCTGCGGTGGAGGGGTTGCTTGCGGGGGATGCCACTTTACCAGCAGCCCGGCTTAATGCCAAACAATGTATTCTACTCGCCGACAATAAGGCAGTGGGTACCGGATAAAACCATTTTTCGAATTGCATTATGTGAAATCTCAATGAGTAAAAAAGCCTCTTTTGAAATCTGAGTGGGCGGCCCTATAGTAGCCGTACCTCACTGATAACGGACCGGACCCTGATGAACGAGCGGCTTTTCGAGACTGCCCTGGGGATTGTCGCCCCCTGGCACGTGGTAT